>Ga0316187_10000965_pt1 | contig 23973 bp, 28 predicted proteins | sample CroRivburrow1_MG_FD_204927 | JGI IMG/M metagenome (GOLD analysis project Ga0316187, IMG submission 204927) | Coastal sediment microbial communities from Maine, United States - Cross River worm burrow 1 | ecosystem: Environmental > Aquatic > Marine > Coastal > Sediment | place: USA: Maine...
GCAGGTTTGCGAAATTGAGCGCGCCCGCGGTCGCGACCAGGATCCCACCGCCGGTCACGTGAAGAGCGGTCCACAAGTCGAAGACGCCGGATAGGACGAAGGGCACGAGGCCAAAAACCAGCAGGACGATGCCCGCGAGCCCCAGCAGTCCCATGGCCTCTCGCATCTTCTACCTCCACCGGTGAGATGCGAGGATCGCGCGAGCGGAGAACAGTCCGAGCGCGGTCAACGACAGGTAGTAGATGACGTCCGGACTGGTGAGCACACCGTCGCGGAAGCTCTCGAAGTGTCCCGGGAGAGAGAGCCCGCGGAGAAGCGCGGCACCGGTGCCGCCCACGGCTTCCGCAGGCCATGCGACGATGAACAACATCAGGAAGAGGGCGAAGGCGCCGACTCCTGCCACGACCTGGCTGTCGGTCGCCGCCGACACCGCGATCCCGAGGGCGGTGAGGGCCGTGGCCACCAGGGCCAACCCCAGGAGCCCGGTCCACATCGGTCCCGTCTCCGGATCGCCGAAGTACATGACGATCCCCAGGAAGCCGGCGCTCGCCGCCACCAGGAGGGCGCAGACCGCCAGAACCCCGATGAACTTCCCGGCGACCACGGTGCCCGGACCGACGGGAGCCGTCAGCAGGAGCTCGTCGGTGCCCTGACGGCGCTCCTCGGCAAAGGTCCTCATGGTCAGGGCGGGAATGATGAAGACCAGAAGCAGGATCTGGTTCATGAACAGCTTCGCCACGACGAGGTCGTTCAGATTGATCGCGGCGAGAACCGCCGGGTCCCGGTAAATCCGGGCGTGGACCTCGTAGCGCTGCAGCATCATCCCGAACCGGGAGACCAGGTTGAAGAAGAAGTACCCGTCCAGGAGCACGTAACCGGCAACCACGGCCCACGCCACCGGTGAGACGAACTGGGAGCGCAGCTCCCGGGCCACGAGCGCCCACAGCCGGATCATCCCTCCGCACCTCCATCGGGGGGCTCGTCGACGTCGCCGGTGGTCAAACGGAGGAAGGTCTCCTCGAGCCCCGCGGCTCCCGCGAGTGATTCAAGGGAGTCGTCGGCCAGGACGCGCCCGCGCCGGATGACGATCGCCCGCGAGCAGGTGACCGTCACCTCGGACAGGATATGAGTGCTGAGCAGAACCGTTCGGGCAGGCGCTAGCGAACGGATCAGCGAGCGGATCTCACGAATCTGTTGCGGGTCGAGTCCGATGGTCGGCTCGTCGAGGATCAGGACGTCCGGCTCGTGAACCAGGGCCTGTGCGAGGCCGACTCGCTGTCGGTATCCCTTCGAGAGGTTGCCGATGCGCCGCCCTCGGACGTCGCCGAGGCCGCAGCTCTCGAGCGCGGAATCGATGGCCCGTCCACGTTTGCGTCGCTCGACCCCACGCAGATCGCTACAGAAACGCAGGTACTCCAGTACGGTGTGGTCGAGATCGAGCGGTGGGTGCTCGGGAAGGTAGCCGAGGCGTCGGCGCACCCCGATCGGATCGTCCACCGGGTCGCACCCCGCGACGAGCGCGCTTCCGGAATCGGGGGTGAGATAGGTCGCGAGGATGCGAAGGGTCGTGGTCTTGCCGGCGCCGTTGAGCCCGAGAAAGCCGGCGACCTCTCCCTTTTCGACCTTGAACGACACTCCGCCCAGTGCGGTCGTCTCCCCGAATCGTTTGCCGAGTCCCCGAGCTTCGATCACCCGACACTCCTAACGAGACCGGACACTAGCACAAAAAAGCTACCCTTCTCGGTCACGGTCGGATCCCTCGCCGCCGAAGCGCCGAAGCAACGCGGTCGCCTCGGGGATCCGCATGAGATAGGTCCCCACGATCACGATGGCCAGCCCCAGGGCAATGGCCGCGCCGAGTCGCAGGATCTGGCCGAAGAGGTTCCCCGCCGGCACGAGACTCTCGAGCCACCCGTGGAACCCACGGCACGCGAACCCCATGGCGATCGACAGCCCACCCACCTTGAGCGTGGTCGGTACGACACTGTCGGGCGCGAGCGCGCCGATCCTTCTCTTCAAGCCGCGAGAGAGAAGACCGAAGTTGATCCATGCTGCCAGTGAGGTGGCCAACGCGAGCCCGAGAAAGGGCTCGAGTCCCATCACCGGGAACAGAACGATGAGAGCGAAGCTGGCGGAAATCTTGAACGCCACCGCCATGGCCGAGGCCTTGACGGGAAGACCGGTCTCACCCAGTGCGTAGAACGTCGGGACCTGGATCTTCGTCACCGAGTAGGCGTAAAGGCCGAGGCCATAACACGCCGCGGCCGCCGCCGTCTGTGCGGTATCGAAGGCGGTGAATTCGCCGTGCTCGAAGATCACGGCGACGATCGGCCTCCGGAGCGCGATCAGTCCTGCCGTCGCCGGCAGGGTCAGCAGTCCCGCCGCTCGAATGGAGGTTGCGACGTTCCTCTTCAAACTCGTGGCGTCGGCGCGAGCCGCATGACGGGAGACAAAGGCCAGATTGGCGGTGGCAATGGCCACCCCGAAGAGCCCGAGAGGAAGCTGCATCAGTCGGAAGGCAAGCTGCAGCCAGGTAATCGGGCCGTCGCCCATCCTGGACGCCAGGGTCGTGTCCACCAGGATGCTGATCTGTACCGCCGCAAGGCCGAAGGTCGCCGGGAGCATGAGCCCGCCCACCCGCCGAAGCCCGGCATCGGACAGCGAGAGATCCGGACGAAAACGGAATCCCTGTCGCCGCAAGGCCGGAAGCTGCACCACGAACTGCATCGCCCCGCCCACGGTCGCCCCGAGGGCGAGGGCGAGGCCGGGATTGATTCCGCGACTGGACAGCACCGGATAGAGAAGCACGACCCCGAGAATCACCGAGACGTTGAACGAAGCCGGTGCCACGGCGGGAAGGAAGAACTTGCCTCGGGTGTTCAGGACGCCCATGGCGACCGCGGCCAAGGCGACGAACAGGAGGAACGGGGCCATGATTCGCGTCATCGCGATGGCAAGAGCCGTCTTATCCGGGGAGAAACCCGAACCGTAGACACGGATGATGCCGGGCGCGAAGATCACGATGACCACCGTCAGCGCCCCCAGGATCAGGATCAGCGCGGTCACGACGCGGTTGACCAGGTGCCAGGCGGCGGTCTCCCCGCGCTCGAGCCGCTCCGCGGTCAATGTGGGCACGAGCGCCGACGACAGCGCACCTTCGGCGAAGAGATCGCGTAGGAGATTCGGTACCCGGAAGGCCGCCACGAAGGCGTCCGTGACGATCCCCGCCCCGAAGTAGTAGGACATCACCTGGTCTCGCAGCAGGCCCAGCACCCGGCTGACGGCGGTAGCGACGCTGATCGAACCGGCCGCTCTCAGCGGGCTGCTACGAGCGCTCATGGCCGACACAGGATAGCGCTTGACAGGCAAGGCCGCTGTGGTAGATTTCGGCCGTCTTCGGGCGACACGGCGCCGGAGTCCCGAACAGAGCCTCCCGTACAGGAGCACACCATGGCCAGTGTGAACAAGGTCATTCTCGTCGGAAATCTTGGTCGCGACCCCGAGTTGAGGTACACGACCAACGGGAGTCCGGTGGCGAATTTCACCATGGCGACGACCGATCGCTGGACCGATCCTTCCGGAGAGAAGAAGGAGCGGACCGAATGGCACCGTATCGTCGTCTGGGGCAAGCAGGCCGAGATCGTCGGAGAGTACCTTCGCAAGGGCCGACAGGTCTACATCGAGGGCTCGCTCCAGACCCGGGAGTGGACCGACCGTGAGGGCGGCAAGCGCTACACCACCGAGGTGCGTGCCCAACGCGTCCAGATGCTCGGTCGGCGCGAGGACCACGACGCGGTCCCTGCCGCCGGAGGGGAGCAAGTGGCCGAGCCGGAGAGCTCCTTCGACGAGGACGACATCCCGTTCTGATCTCGAGTCCGACCGGTACCTCCAGAACCTGCGCACCGACACGCACCTCCGCGAGGTTGCGGAACTGCTCCCGTGGGGGTATATCTGGCCTCCGATGCCGCTTAGGGATGCTCGATGAAGGCGCGCTCACTTCCGGGAGCCGTGATCCTTGCGGTTGTCTCGGCCCTGGCGGTCGGTACGGCCTCGGCCCAGACGGTCGACGACGTATTCCCCTACGAGCCGAGAGACCGTGCCCGAGTCGGCCCCAGGCCCGTGCTGCGAGTCGGGGTGGAAGGGCTAGACGTCCGACAGATGTTCTTCCGCATCGAGCTGAGCCGGGACGACTTCGATACCATCGCGTACACCTTCGACCAGAAGAAGAACAAGGATTGGTGGAGCTTCGTGATCATGGGCTTCGAGGGACCGCAGGGTGCGAAGTTCCTCGTGCGCGACCCTCTCGAGGATGGTAACTACCGATGGCGCGTCTCGGCGTGGAACGGAATCGAATGGGTCGACGGAAAGTCCACCCAGCGGTTGACTGTCGATGCCGTGCCGCCCGCCGATGTTCACGGGCTCTCCATGACCGTCGACCACCTGCAGAAGGGCGTGGCCCTGTCATGGAAGCCGGTGACCCTCGACAGGAACGGCAGCGCAGAGTACGTCGCCAAGTACCACGTCTACCGCTACACGCGGCGGTCGTTCTTCTTTGTCATCCGCCCCTTCCGGATCGCCACCGTGGAAGACACGCGGTTCGTCGACCTGGACCCGGGGGCCCTGGCGGTTCCGTTGCTCTTTTACAAGATCACGGCGGAGGACGACGCCGGTAACGAGCCCGATCGTCGTTACTAGAACTAGATCTCGTCGAGCAGGGCCTGCGCCTCGGCCGTTGACGATGTCTGCGGGTAGTCGTCGACGACCTCGCGCAGCACGCCCTGGGCCTCCCCTACTCTGTCCTGTGCCATGAGAAGCTTGCCCAGCCCCAGGAGTGCCATCTCTCTCGGGAAGTAGGGGTTCTCGGCCGCGGCCAGCTCTCGCCACACGGACTCGGCCCGCTCCGCCTCTCCGGCCGCCGCGAGTGCCGCCGCCAGGTTGGCCTTGGCCGTCGCCGAGAGCACAGGATTCGACGTGCTCCGCGCCACATCGTCCAGAGGCCCGAGGGCGGCAGCGGCGTTGCCCGCCTCCAGCTGCGCGAGGCCCTGGTAGAGCGTTGCAACGTCGGCCAACGGACCTCCGCCCGCCTTGTCGGAGGCCTCCTCGAACAGCCCCAGCGCCTCGGTCGGGTTCGAGTCCCGATAGAACGTCAGGCCTTCTGCGAGAAGCTCTCCCGCCTCCGCTTGGCGAGCGCCCCGCCAGGCCAGGAAGCCCAGCACGACGAGGACCACCGCGACCGCCGCGGCGAGGCCGATGACCACCGTCTTCCAGTTGTCCTCGAGCCATTCTCCGGCGTCGAAGGCGGCCTCGACGAACTCGTCTTGTTTCATGCTCTTTCTGGTGATCCTGCGTGCCATCTTCATCTCCGCCCGATCGGGGTGGTGGGCCTGGAGGGACTTGAACCCCCGACCTTGAGTTTAGGAAACTCCTGCTCTATCCGAACTGAGCTACAGGCCCGCTCGCTCCTAGTATTGAAGAAGGCTGAAGACGTTCGAGCCTTCCAATTCCGCCCGGCCCTTCAAGAAGCCCAGCTCCACGATGAAGGCGAATCCTTCGATCTTGGCACCGAGCCGCGTCAGCAGACGCTTGGATGCGACGGCCGTGCCTCCCGTCGCCAGAAGATCGTCGACGATCAGAATGCGCTGCCCTTCGCTCACGGCGTCCTTGTGGATCTCGAGACGCGCGGTGCCGTACTCCAGCTCGTAGTTCTCGCCCTCGGTCTCCGACGGCAGCTTTCCCGGCTTGCGGAGCAGCACCAGACCGAGATCGAGCGCACGCGCCATGGCCCCCCCGAGGATGAAGCCCCTGGCCTCGATTCCTGCGAGCGCATCGAGCCGCTCCCCTCGGTAGCGCTCGACCATGCGATCGACGGTCGCGCGAAAGGCTTCCGGGTTCCGGAACAGGGTCGACACGTCGTAGAAGTTGATCCCGGGCTTCGGAAAGTCGGGCACCTCGCGGATCGTCTTCTTCAGGTCGTCAATCAGCATGAGATCGTCTTCTTCATCAGCGTCTCCGCCTCGCTCAACCCACCGGAGGCTCAGTGCCGGACGGTGAAGCCGCGAAGGGTGTGGGTCGCGCTCGCCTCCTCGATTCGGACGTCGTCGACTCTCGCCCACCGTGGCCCTCGGCGTGTCGCCTCGAGCAGACCGGCCAACGCCTCCGGCGGCCCCTCGGCCCAGACCTCCACCGTGCCGTCATCGAGATTGCGGGCGTAGCCGTCGAGTCCGAGCTCCTGGGCGTGGCTGACGACGTGATATCGGAACCCGACGCCCTGCACCCGCCCCGTGACCCTCAGGCGCATCGCCGTCCGTTCCGAGTCGGGATCGCTCCGCACGCTCTTGCCCGTCGCCCCATCTGGTCGAGCGGCATGGTTGAGTTGGTCGGGGCGAGTGGATTTGAACCACCGACCCCCTGCTCCCGAAGCAGGTGCGCTACCAGGCTGCGCTACGCCCCGACCCGCGGAGGTTAGCAGCAAGCCCAAATCCATGCAACGCGGGCGGATAAGGCGCCGCTCCGGCCTAGCCGGCGCTCGCGCTCTTGCCGCGGCTGTCCCCCAGATGATCGATAGCACGGGTGATCCCCCAACCGACCCCCACGAGGGCCAGGGCAGCCACGATCTGGAGCGCCCCGGGCGTGAAGAAGACCCTCTCGGTACCGTGACCCGCCGCCACCTGGAAGGGCCAGATCCCCAGCACCGCACCGAACAGCAGGCCCAGGAGCACCCCGTAGGTGGCCTTCGGGTATCGCTGGAGCGTCCAGCGCACGAGATTGCTGATTCCCACCACTCCGACGGCCACGCCGACTCCCACAGGGATCACCACCCGCATCGCGTCGAGGACGAGGGCAAAATCGCCGGAGAGCCCTTGCTTCACCTGATCAATCGCCCCCAGGATGACCTCGTATTGCCCCAGCACCAGCAAGAGGTAGGCGCCACTGACGCCGGGCAGGATCATGGCGCTGGCGCCGGCGACCCCGGCGACCAGAAGCAGGAGCCAGTGGCCCTCACCCGTCGCCCCCGTCTGGACGAACGCCATCAGCGCCATCGCCGCGAAGCCCGCCGCCGCGCCCCCGTAGAGAGAGGTCGTGGCCGGCCGCGCCATCCGCCACACCAGCGGCACACCTCCGAGGGTCAGTCCGATGAAGAGGCTGTACATCACCCACCGGTGGGTGGTCACGAGGTACTTGACCGGGCCGGCGAGCAACGCGATGGCGAGGGCGGCCGAAACACCGATACTTCCCAGGATGACCAGCGAGCGGAAGCGCAGCTTCAAAGTGGTGACCTCGGCCACGGCCTCGATGAAACGCGTGTAGACCCCGGCGGCCAGGAGCATCGTTCCGCCGCTGATCCCGGGAACGAGATTGGCGAGCCCCATGAGCACGCCGCCCACCGAGGCGCGCGCCACCAGCGCCGAGAGCGGTCCCCCCTCCTCCGAACTCATGCGCTCGTCCACCGGCTTCCCCTTATCGGTCCCAACCGTACTTGCCCACGAATGGAACGAAACGGCACTCGCCATGCTCTTCGCGCACGATCTCGGACCCTTGACGGACCACTCGGATAAGGGTCTGCCTGTCCTGGGTGTCACCGGAAGCCGGTCCCACCGGCATCACCATGATTCCGCCATCCTCCAGTTGCTCGACAAGAGGGTCGACGATGCGAGGCACCGCGGCGGTCACGACGATCGCCCGGTAAGGGGCGAACTCACTCCAGCCATAGCTGCCGTCGAAGACCTTGAAGTGCACGTTCTCGATCCCGAGCTCCCGGATTCGCGCCCGTGCCTTGCGCGAGAGTGCGAGGATGCGCTCGACGGAATAGACCTGCTCGAAGACCCGGGAGAGCACCGCGGCGTGGTAGCCCGATCCCGTGCCGATCTCCAGAACACGTCCGGTACCGGCGGGCTCCAGCAGCTCGGTCATCCGCGCGACGATCCACGGCTGGGAGATCGTCTGACCGTCGCCGATGGGAAGGGCGTCGTCGTCGTAGGCCTTGCCGCGAAGGGCCTCGTCCACGAACCTGGCTCGTGCGATCTCGCCCATGCCCTTGAGAACCAGAGGATGTGCGATTCCGCGCTGTTCGAGCTCGCGGACCATCCGTCGGCGGCGCGCCGCCTCGTTCACCATGGTCGACTCACGGAAGGTCGAGCCCCCACTCTGCGAGCGCCCCGAGGAACGGCTCGTGGGTCAAGTTGGCGTGCAGAGGGGTCACCGAGATCATCCCAGCGTCGATCGCGAGATGATCGCCGTCGGGCTCGCCGGACGGGACGGTGTCGGCGCCGGCGACCCAGAAGTAGGGCCGGCCCGACGGGTCGAGCCGCTCCACCACGGCGGCGCGGTACGACCGCGTGCCCTGGCGCGTGATTTCAACCCCCCGGGGCTCTCCCCGCGGAACGTTGACGTTGAGGTAAACCCCCTCGGGCAGCCCGACGCGGAGCACGCGCTCGGCCAGAGACCGAGCGAAGCGCGCGGCCACGTCGTAGTCCGCCACGCCGGAGTCGTCGGTGGCGGCCGAGAACGCCAGGGACGGGATGTGGAGCAGCGTCCCCTCGAGGGCTCCTGCAACCGTTCCCGAGTAGGTGACGTCGTCACCGATGTTGAGCCCGCGGTTGATTCCCGAAATCACCAGATCGGGCGCTTTCCCACCGGTCAGGTTGAAGACTCCGAGGTGGACGCAGTCGGTCGGCGTGCCGTCGATCCGGTAGCGGTCGGGAGCCTTCTCCCACACCCGGAGCGGACGCCTTATCGTCAGGGCGTGGCTCGCCGCGCTCGCCTCCCGATCAGGAGCCACCACCACCAGCCGCCCGAGCCCTTCCAGCCCTTCGCGGAGTGCCGCCAGGCCCGGGGCGTCGTAGCCGTCGTCGTTGGTCAGGAGGATGCAGGGCGCAGGGCTCAACGGTCGCGTGCTCCTGTCTTGAAGGGGCCGACCCCGGGCTCCTCGGACCGGGCGGGGAATTCTAGCAAATGGAGTGGAACGGGCTAGTAGCCCCCCGACGCGAGGATCCGTATCCTGTCAGGGCGACAGAGGAGATCCGGAGATGATGAAGACGATCATGATCGCGCTGCTCGGGCTCACGTTTCTCGGCGCCTCCGCACCTGCCCACGGGCAGGCCTACATCAAGACCCCTTTGTCGAAGAAGACGAAGAAGATCAAGCCGGGGTGGTCCCGCGAGCAGGTGATCGAGCGCCTCGGCCCCGCGACGTGGGCGATCCTGCCGACCGACGACGGGCCCTTCTCCCTCGCCAACTACACCGAGATCGGTCTCGAGCTCCGCTGGGACAACGGCCCGAAGTGCCTGCCAGTCAACATCCAGTTCGACCGGGACTTGAAGGTCATCGCCGTCGGCAAGGGTCGCACCTGCGACCGTTCCGGGATCGACCCGAACCTGCTGCCGACGAAGCAGTACTCCTGCGAGAAGGAGGACCGGGCGGAGTCCTGCAAGTAGGTCCGACCGTCCCGTCGCCGCCGGCGAGAGAATCGAAGGCACTCTCGGTCCGCCAATCCCAGATGGGAGTGGTCACACAATCCGGGTCGGGAAGCCTGCAATTCGTGTCATTTCGGTCCTTTGGGTTGAGATCCAGGAAGGTCTATCCTGGATTCAAATGGTCTCTCGCACGAGTCAGTCTCTTCTTCTCGGCTGTCTCTTTTTGTGCTGCTGCTCTGCGCCGCACGACGAGGTCGTGTGGGAATGGGTGCGGGCCTCGAATCGGCACGACGTCGCGCGAGCCGCCGCGCTCTTCACCGAAGACGGTGTCCTCGTGCTCCCCGACGGCACCGAGCTGCAAGGCAGAGCTCGAATCCTCGACCATCTGAAATGGCGACAGGCCGTCCGGGCTCAAGTCCGCTTGTGGAACGTCGACACGAACGGGCAGACAGTGTCGGCCCGTCTGGTCGACCACAGCGAGTGGACGTGGCTGCTCGGGGACCAGAGGGTGCATTTTCCGAACGCCTCCTTCGCGCTGCGTGGAGATCGAATCGCTCGAATCGATCCCAGAGCACAAAACGAGTTTCACGGCGGGCAGCACAACCGCCGGCTACGGGAATTCGAGGCGTGGGCGGCTTCGAACCGACCGGATGGGCTGGCTCGCATCCGCGACGGCGGTACATGGCGATTCGAGCCGGACGTGGCCCCAACTTGGCTGCAGCTCCTCGAGTCCTGGCGCATGGCGCAAGTGCCGGAGCTGGAGCTCGTTGCGCGGACGACCGAGAAGACCCTGCCCTTCGGGACGTTTCCACTGAACGAGGGGACCCTGCGCAACAGGTCCACGAAGACGCTCGTGCTGGTCCCGGAGAGCACGCCACCCAAGGACTCGTACCTCGGGGCCGGAATCCGGATCACGGACGGAAACGGCCTCGAGTACGGGCGCGGCTCGGGCATCGCGGTGGAACCCGGAGAGGTGCTCCATCCCGGAGACGGAAAGGTGCTTTCATTTCCGTCTGCTAACGAGAGCGAGCGCCTTCGCAAGTTCTACCGCACCCAGGCACGCGCAATGCCGCCGGGCGAGTATCGCTATCGCTTTTACGTGGCGTGGCGCGGACCGCCCTATCGGCTCGTCCTTTCGCCGGAGGAATCGTTCGTCGTCACCGATGACGGCTCGCCCGAGCTCGACCATCTGCGCAACGCCCGTAACGAGGTCGGCGTGGAAGACGGACTGCGACTGCTCGTCGAGCGCAACGGGGAGAACGTGAGCCTGTTCGCGGTCAACGTGGGGGCCGAGGATCTGGCCATCGGAACGTCGTGGTACTGGCAGATCGACGGACCGAAGGGATCATTCACACAAGCGGACGGCCTCCGGGGAGACAGTATCGAGGTCATAACGCCGGGAGACCGTCGGGGGTTGCAGGGGCTCCACATCGAATCGCAAGGGCCGGGGCGCTACCGCGTCAGTGCCGTCTACTGCGGCCAGGCCGGGAACCCGCTGAAGATGTCCAATACGGTCAAGGTGTACGTGCAGCCGGAGGAATGACTGCCTAAGTCGAGTTCTTGGAGTGGGAACCGCGTTCGTGGCCAGGGCCGTGACAGGCCCGAGCCGTCAGGGTCACGCAGGATGCCAAGGTACATTGGGCCGTTACGGTAAGTCCGCGAAACGCTTTGGCAGCTCAATTACAGAATAGACTGGGTCCATCTGTCCACCCGCGGGCACAAATCTCTTCCCGTCTTCTCTCAGGAACATCAGGTAGGCGTTGCCCAGCCCCTCGTCAAACTCAAGAACGCTGGGGGCGACGGGGTGAGTGATCACGGTATCTGAACCAGGAGTCCGGATCGGCTCCGGTCGGACGTGGAACAGTAGGAGAATTGACTCTTCGCAGTGCCCCTTAAGAACCGCCAGCACCTTGACTGACGTCTCGACTCCGCGCACGACAAGCCCATCCGCGACTTGAATTGACTCTTGGGTCGTCCGAATCTTGGCTGGCTGACCGATCACAACCAGGTCGGCCGCTTCTGTCAACTCGCTGTACGTCTGGGGAATGATGAAGCGTCCCGAGGTTGGTAGAGACGCGAACACAACGATGCTTGCCAGCAGTAGAGGTCGGATCCATCGCATGCCGCGACGCTCCTCTCGGCATCTGACGTCTACTCTATCGCGACGATAAGATCTTACAGCGCCGAGGCAGTGGGGACTCTTGGGTACATCTCGACCGGCTCCTTACCGGCTCCCGGCACAAGAAAGGGCCGCCCCGGAGGACGGCCCGATCGGCCTAGGTGGCTGAAAAAATGGTCGGGGCGGCCAGATTTGAACTGGCGACCACTTACACCCCAAGCAAGTGCGCTACCGGGCTGCGCCACGCCCCGACCGGTCGCAGACGCTCCAATGAAGCGAAAGCGGCGAAATGGTAGGAGATGCCCCCCTCGCCGTCAAGCTTGCGTCTCTCAGGCCTTATCGGCTGCTTCCTTCAGCGCGGCGAGAGCCTCGAGTGCCTTTTCGAGCTTCGCCGCCACGCGGTTGCAGCGCTCTTCGAAATCATTGCGGGCGGCCTCTGCCCCTTCGAGCGCGATCTCCGCGCGTCGCCAGCGTTGCTCCATGTCGGCCAGCCTCCGCTCCAGGCTCTCGATCTCTTGAGACTCGTCGAGCAAGGTCGGTGCCGTGGGAGTCACCGGCGGCATCACCTCCTCCGGTCGGGGCTCTTCACGAGTCGCGCGTTTGCGGATCGCACGGAACTCGGCCTTTCCTGATGATCCGGACTTTGAGGTGCGTTGTGCGGACCGTTTCGATGCCTTGGGCGGAGCTTCCTCCACCTCGCCGCTGTCCTCCTGCTCGAGGCGCTTGCGCGCCCCGGCAATGGTGTACTCTTCGTCGTACAGCAGCGCCTTGATCCTGAAGACCAGATCGATATCCTCGCGACTGTAGATGCGCTGACCGCTGCGATTCTTGTCGGGGGCAAGCAGCGGGAACTCGCTTTCCCAGAAGCGGAGCACGTAGGGCTGCGTATCCGTGTACTGGCAGACCTCACCGATCTTGTAGAACAGCTTGTTCGGAATCTCGCTCACGGTTCCCCTCGAGCGCTCACTGCCCGACGGCGGTGTCGAGCGGCGGCTCGTTCAATAGATCCACCACCGAACGCGACGGTCGGAAGACCAGCGCGTGCCGCGCCGGCAAGCGCATGGGCCGACCCGTTTGAGGATTGCGACCGACCCGGCCCGTCCGCTCGACGACCTGAAATGACCCGAAGCCGCTGAGGTGCATCCGGCGCTCTTTCCCCAGGACGCTCTTGACGAATCCCAGGATCGTGTCGACGAGTTCCGCTGCTTCCTGCCGGGAGATCCCACCGTGCTTGTGGTACACGACGTCCACGAGATCGACCTTGTTCACACCTCTGCCCTACCTTCCGCTCGCGGGGCCCGTGCCACCGTGCTTCCGCGCAAGCGCGACAGCAGTATATGCGGATTCGTCCGTTCAGGGCAAGAGCTTTTGACGCGATTCAGGCCTATTTGCGGTGGGTTCCGCGTCTTCAGCTCAGGTTGAGCTTGAGAGAAACCTCATGTGATGCTTTAAGTCGGGTGGGGACGCCCGGGACCCCTCAGGGCGCGTCCGTTCCGGCGCGCCCGAAGTCGTCCTCGATCCGGACAACATCGTCGAGCTCGGGAGTCGAGACCTCGAACAGCAGGCAATCCTCGACGGCCCGGAACCGATGGACTGTTCCCGGCACCAGGTGTCGCGAATCTCCGACGCTCAGCCGTTCGACCCTTCGGTCCTCCTCGTTGCCGAGAACCAGATCGAGCACGCCCTGTTGAACGTAGAACGCCTCGTCCTTCAGGCGGTGATACTGCAGGCTGAGCTGATGCCCCGCCCGGATGAAGAGCACCTTTCCCGCGTAGCGTTCGGTCATCGCAAAACGCAACTCGTAGCCCCACGGTTTGTCCACGCGTTCGACGCTCATGCCTTCTCTCTTTCGTGGCACGCTGCGGCCTCGAGCAGTTCCTCGACCTCCGATGCCGAAGCGCATGACAGCGCCCTCGATGCCAACCGCGTCGCCGCCGCGGAGTCGACGTCTCGAATCGCGGCGCGAACCTGCGGCATCGCTCGCGGCTGGACCGACAGCTCACGCAGGCCCAGGCCGATGAGCAGCGGCGTCACGCCAGGGTCCGCCGCCATCTCGCCGCACAGGGCGACCGGCACGTCGTTGTCTCCCCCACTCTCAACCACGAATCGAATCAAGCGCAGCACCGCCGGGTGGAGGGGCTGCGCCAGGTACGACACCGACTCGTTGTCACGATCGGCTGCAAGCGCATACTGCACCAGGTCATTGGTGCCGATGCTGAAGAAGTCGGCCTCAAGGGCGAGGAGATCCGCTGTGATCGCGGCGGCGGGAACCTCGACCATGATGCCGACCGGGACATCTTCGCGGCAGTCGATGCCCTCGCCGCGCAGCGACTCGGCCTCCTCGGCCAGCAGTCGCCGCACTTCCCGGATCTCCGTCAGCGCGGTCACCAGGGGGAGCATGATGCGTATATCACCGTGGACCGCAGCGCGCAGCAAGCCTCGCAGCTGCGGCCGGAAGATGTCCGGCCGCCTGAGGCACAAACGGATCCCTCGGAGTCCCAGAACGGGATGCGTTTCGTCGCGGTCGAGAACCTCGTGGAAATACTTTTCCCCGCCGAGGTCCAACGTGCGAATGAAGGCCGGGTGGGGCGCGACCTTCTCCGTGAGACCACGGTAGTTACGGTAGTGCTCGTCCTCGGTCGGAAGCTTGGGTGCATGGGAAAGGAACAGGAACTCCGAGCGGTAGAGGCCGATGCCTTCGGCGCCGAGGCGCCGCGCGCGATCGACCTGCTCGGGAAACTCGATGTTGGCTCTGAGATCGATCTCGACGGCGTCCCGGGTCTGTGCCGGAAGGGGCTGGACAACCGCCATCTCTCGCTCGCGTGCGAGCCACACCTCCCGACGCTCGCGGGCCGCATCCATCGCCGCCGGGTCCGGCAACCATACGATCTCCCCGAGATCCCCGTTCACGATGATCGGGTCCCCCGGACGCACGCGCTCGCTGATGTCGTGCAGGCCCACCACCGCCGGGAGCGAGAGAGCCTGCGCCAGGATGGCCGTGTGGGACGTTCGCCCACCCACATCCGTGACCAGCCCCACGACGTCGCCCGTGGAGAGCGCCACCGCGTCGGACGGCCCCAGGGCGTGGGCCACCATGATGGTCGGCCCTTCCGGAGCGTGTCCCGCGGCGACCCGTGCACCACCGAGAAGACGCTGGAGCCGACGGTGGACGTCGTCGAGATCTCCACCGCGTTCACGGAGATAGAGGTCGTCGACGGCGTCGAAACGGCGAATGAAGTCCGCCACCACCTCCTTGAGCGCCCAGCGCGCCGAGACTCGACCCACCCGGATCCGCTGAACCGTCTTCGAGACCAGCGTCGGATCGTCGAGAATCAAGAGCTGGGCGTCCAACATTCCGGCATAGCGCTCGCCGAGAATCGCAAGGGTCCGATCGCGAAGCCCCTCGATCTCCCCGCGCGCCTGCTCGCGAACGCGCTCGAAGCGTTCGATCTCCTCGTCGACTCTTTCCGGGGGCACCGGCACGGGAACGATGGGAAGCGCTTCCGGCTCGTGCAGCACCGCATGCCCCACGGCCACGCCCGACGAGACGCCGAGGCCCTGGAAGGACTCCGCCATCATTCGTCCTCGCCGAATCGCCCGGACACCAGCGTGGAGAGCTCGCGGAGGGCTTGCTCCTCGTCGTCCCCGTCGGCGGCGAGGACGAGGCGTGCTCCACGGGCTGCGGCCAGGGTCAACAACCCCAGCATCGACTTACCGTCCACCCGCACCGTGTCCTTCGCCACGGTGATGCGGGCACTGAAGCTGTTGGCCAGGTGAACGAACTTTGCGGCGGCCCTGGCGTGCAGGCCCAGCCGATTCACGATCTGGACCCGCGTCTCTTTCACTCTTCCTCCCCGCTCGCTTCTTCGCCGGCACCCTCGAGTAGCTCCGAGGCCACATGAATCGCCCGCCGCCCCTGCTCGGCGATCCTCCGTGAGACGTCCTGGAGTCCGATCTGCTCGCGCAGGTTGGTGAACTTGATGAGCATCGGGAGGTTGACCCCGGTAACGACCTCCACCCTGTCCTCGTCGAGCAGCGACAAAGCGATATTCGTGGGCGTCCCACCGAACATGTCCGTCAGGATCAGGACACCCTCATCCCCGCCGACCCGACCGACCGCCGCCTCGATGCGGGCGCGGGCGCGGGAGACGTCGTCGTCCCAGCCGATTGATACGGCCTCGAGCGCCTCCACAGGCCCGACGATGGTCGTGGCGGCCTGAACCAGCTCCTCGGCCAGGCGACCGTGCGATATCACCAGCAATCCCAGCATTCGCTTCACCCGTGTATGGACTACTCCCGTCCGAGATCTCGATGATGGACCGCCACGGAGACGTCGTGAGCGCGCAGGTGATCTCCGAGCTCCTCCGCCAATGCGACCGAGCGGTGCTTGCCTCCCGTGCAACCCAGGGTCACCGTCAGATAGCTCTTGCCCTCGGCGGCGTACATCGGAAGCAACGATTCGAGCATCTTCTCGAGGTGATCCATGAAAACTTGTTTCTCAGGCTTCGCCTCCAGGAACTTCTGAACTTCAGCGCGCCTGCCGTCCAACGCGCGCAGCGAATCCACGAAGTACGGGTTCGGGAGAAAACGCACATCAAAGACGAGGTCGGCCTCGGTCGGAACGCCGTACTTGAAGCCGAACGACACGACATTGACGTTCAGCGCACTCGCATCCCCGGCAACGCCGAAAGAGTTCTTGAGGAAGTTTCGGAGCTCGTGGGCGGTGAATCGCGTCGTGTCGATGATCCGGTCCGCAAGCTCGCGCAGCGGTGCGAGCGCCGTTCGCTCCCGTCGGATTCCGTCTTCCAGCGAGCCCGTGTGGACCATCGGATGCGGGCGCCGCGTCTCGCTGAACCGACGTTTGAGAACCTCGTCGGAACACTCGAAGAACAGCAAACGGATCGGCGCGCCCCTCCGACGCAGAGAGTGCAGCGTCTCCGGAAACTGCTCGAGAAAACCACCCTCGCGAACGTCCACGACCAGCGCGGCGTTGCTTATCTGCTCGGCGCTGCGATGGATGAGCTCGTAGAACGGCGGAATCAGTGCGACGGGAAGATTGTCAACGCAGAAGTATCCGAGATCCTCGAAGCAGCGCGCGGCGAGCGACTTGCCCGACCCCGACAGCCCGGTGACCACGACCAGCTGATCCATCAGGTACGCTCGCCGTCGTCGGGTTCCTCGCCGCGATAGTCCGTCTCGTCCGATTCCGAGTCGTCATCGGACGCGCCCGCATGGAGGCTCTCCCCCAGCTTACGGGCCAGCTCCCTGGCGGGGTGAAAGCCCTTGAGCTTGAGCAGATGGTTGCGTGCTGCGACCTCGATCAGGACCGAGAGGTTCCGGCCCGGCCCCACGGGCATCTCGACGTACGGCAACGTCACACCCAGGATCTCGTAGCCGCTCTCGTCGAGGCCCAGTCGGTCGTATCGCTTGCCGGGCTTCCAGGGATCGAGCTTGATGACATACTCGACGAACTTCTCTCTCCGGACCGAGGCGACGCCGAAGAGGTCCTTGACGTTGATCAACCCCAACCCCCGCAGCTCCATGTGATAGCGAGTCAGCTCCGGTCCGGTGCCCACCAGATCCTCGCCGGTACGGCGGATCTCGACGATGTCATCGGACACCAATCGATGGCCGCGGACGACCAGCTCCAGGGCACACTCGCTCTTTCCCACGCCGCTGTCGCCGAGGATGAGCACGCCCAGCCCATAGATGTCCATGAGCACGCCGTGAGCCACCGCGCGAGGGGCCAGTCGTTCCTCGAGATACGAGGTCAGATTCTCGATCACCTCCGCCGACGATCTATCGGTACGCAACAGCGGAACGTTGTAGCGCTCGGTTTCCTCGACGAGCTCCGGCGGAGGCTCGAGGCCCACGGCCACGATGAAGCAGCTGACGCCGTGACGGCAGATCTGGGAAACGACGCGCGAACGCTCGGAGGGGCCGCGCTCCTGGATATAGGCGATCTCCGACTTGCCCAAGACCTGGACCCGTCCGGGGTGGATGTACTCGAGGAACCCGGCGAGGGCCAGGCCGGGCATCTGGATCTCGGGACGGTTGACCGTGTTGTCGAGGCCATCGGCCCCCGACACGACGGTGAGGGCGAGATGGTCCAGCGCCTCTCCTACGAGGAGTTCCCGGACCGCCATTGTCGGGATTGCGCAACTCTCGTGGAGGCTCAACGTTCGCTCCAAGTTATTGACCGATCTGACGATCCGTCATTCTAGGAGGTGCCTTCCGGGGGTGTCAAGCGCGCTCCCCCGCACGATTGACCCTAACCGGACACAGTGTCATATTAGGCGCCACTCCATCATTCGCGCTCGCGCGGGAGGCACTCATGGGACAGAAGGCGATCGTTCACGTCATCGGCACCGGCACGATCGGGGAGCCTTTGCTCGGACTCCTGGTGGCATTCAAGGATTCCCTGGGATTCGAGGAGGTCACCTTCCACAAGCGAACGCCTCTACTCACCGATCGACCCAAGGTCCAGAACCTCCTGCGACGCGGCGTCAAGCTGTGCGTCGACGATTCCGCCGCGAAGGGGTTCCAGGATCTCGGCATGGAACCGTCCTACGAGGCCGAGGAAGCGATCCGTCGGGCGGGAGTGGTGATCGATTGCACGCCGTCGGGGGTCGGAACGCAAAACAAGACCGAGTTCTACGAGAAGTACACCAGCAACACCAAGGGATTCCTGGCCCAGGGCAGCGAGTTTGGCTTCGGGAAGCCGTACGCGCGGGGCATCAATGACCGTGCTCTTGTCAAAGGCAAAGACCAGTTCATTCAGATCGTTTCATGTAACACGCACAACCTTTCCGTCCTGATCGAGACCCTGGCGCTCGGCGATAACGACCCGAAGAACCTCGTCGAAGGGCGCTTTGTCTGCATGCGCCGGGCCAACGACATCTCCCAGGACGGCAGCTACGTACCGTCCCCCATGGTCGGCGAGCACAAGGACGCGCGCTTCGGGACGCACCACGCCAGGGACGCGTGGCATCTATTCAACACCCTGGGGTACGACCTCAACCTGTTCTCATCGGCGATCAAGCTCAACACCCAGTACATGCACGCGATCTACTTCGACGTTCGCGTCAAGAAGCCGACCTCCCTCGAGAGTGTGGTCGAGCGGATGAGAGCCAACGACCGCGTCGCGCTGACTTACAAGAAGTCGGCCAACTCGGTCTTCTCGTTCGGCCGCGACCAGGGACACTTCGGACGGATCCTGAACGTCACCGTCATCTCGCTACCGACGTTGATGGTCCGCAACGAGCGGGAAATCGTCGGGTACTGCTTCACGCCCCAGGACGGCAACTCGTTGCTGTCGTCGGTCTCCGCGGCGACCTGGCTGCTCTACCCGGACGACTACGAAGAGCGCGTGCAGTGCCTCCACCCGTACTTCTTCGACGAGGTCTAGGCGTCCCGATCAGCCCTCCGCCTTGAGCTCACGGACCGCTGCCGTCAACTGCGGCAGAACCTCGAAGACGTCGCCCACGATGCCGTAGTCGGCGAGCTTGAAGATCGGCGCCTCGGGGTCCTTGTTGACGGCCACGATGACCTTCGAGGACGACATTCCCGCAAGGTGCTGGATCGCTCCGGAGATGCCGCAGGCGATGTAGAGGTTCGGCGAGACCACCTTGCCCGTCTGACCGACCTGATTGGCGTGCGGGATCCAGCCGGCGTCCACCACGGCCCGCGACGCTCCAACCGCGCCGCCGAGGGCGTCCGCGAGATCGCGAATCAAGGAGAAGTGCTCCTGCTCCTTCATACCGCGTCCTCCCGCGACGATGATCGAGGCTTCTGCGACGTCGAGCTCTTGCTCGGCCGCCTGCTCCACCCGAGAGACGCGGCCCTTGATGGCGTCGGCGGGCATGCCCGGCTCGACGGACACGACCTCCGCCGGCCCACCGTCCCGCGAGACCGCGAAGACGTTGGGACGCAGCGTCGCGAATGCGGGCCTGGCCTTGGGGATCGCCACCCGGGCGTAGGCCTTACCCGAATAGACCGGCCGCCGCCCGCGCAGCACGCCGTCGGCGTCCAGCTCGACCTCGACGAGGTCGCTCAGGCATCCTGTCTCCATGCGACCCGCGGCTCGCGGCGCCAGATCGCGCCCCTGGATCGTCCCCGGCACGAGAACCACTCCGGCGGCGCCGGAGCGCGCGGCATCCGCCAGCGTCGCCGCGTAGGCCTGCGGAACGTAGAGCTCGAGGTAGTCGGCCTCGCAGGAGAGCAGCCGATCCGCTCCGTGGGCGCCCACCTGCTCGGCCGTCGACGCTGCGCCCGGACCGAGAGCGAGGGCATCGACACGGCCCCCGTGGGCGTCGGCGAGCCTGCGGGCAGCGCCCAGTGCCTCGAGGCTCGGCCGCTTGATCTGTCCGTCCCGACGTTCGATAAAAACCAATATGTTCGTGGCCATCAGATCACCTTCGCCTCTTCCCGGAGAGCTCGAACCAGATCGGCAACCGCCTCCGCGGGCTCGCCGTCCAGAATCCGCCCGGCCGCTCGCGGCTCGGGCAGCTCCATCGCCTCCCAGACCACTCGCGCGCCCTCGCCGAGCTCCGCCGGGTCCAGACCCAGCTCCTCGGGTGTCTTGACGTCGAGCGGCTTCCGCTTGGCCGCCATGATGCCCTTCAGCGCGGGATAGCGTGGTTCGTTGAGGCCCTTCTCCGCCGTGATCACCGCCGGGAGGGATCCCTCCAGAACCTCCACGGCGCCCTCGATCTCGCGCTTCGCCGTGAAGCTGCCGTCGCCGATCTCGAGCTCCGATACCCCCAGGGCGTGGGGCAGGTCGAGCAGCTCCGCCAGCATCGGCCCGGTCTGGTTCTCGTCGGTTCCGACGCCATACTTTCCGAGCAGGATCAACCCGGGAGATTCAAGGCGCGCCACCGCGGCCAGCGCGTGGGCCCTGGCAAGACCGTCCGCACGATCGTAGCGCTCGTCCTTGACGAGAATCGCGCGATCCGCTCCCATGGCGAGGCCTTTCCTCAGCGAGGTCTGGGCACCGTCGCCACCCGCGGAAACCACGACGACCTCTCCTTCGCCCTTGGATTCGCGCGTCTTGAGCGCCTCTTCGAGAGCGTACTCGTCGTAGGGCGAGACATCCATCTTGACGCCCGTCTCGTCAAGAGAAACCCCATCCGCCGCCACCTTGACCTTGGCCTCGGTGTCGGGTACGTGCTTGATTCCCACCAGGATCTTCACGAACGCTCCTCCCCGCGACGCAGACCGCGCGTCGCGCTCACGCCTTGTCGTGCTTTCTCACCACGAGCGACGCGTTGGTGCCTCCGAATCCGAAAGAGTTATTGAGGGACACCCGCACCCGGGTCCGCCGGCTCTCGTTGGGCACGCTGTCCAGGTCGCACTCCGGGTCCGGAGTTGTCTGGTTGATGGTCGGCGGAATGACGTCCTCGAAGACCGAGAGGACGGAGATGGCCGTCTCCAGACCCCCTGCCGCTCCCAGGAGGTGCCCGGTCATCGATTTCGTGGACGCGAAGGCTACCTTCGCGGCGTGCTCGCCGAACACGCGCTTGACGGCCAGAGTCTCCACCCGATCGCCGGCCGGGGTGGAGGTTCCGTGGGCGTTGACGTATTCGACTTCTTCCGGCGCCACGCCTGCGTCTTCGAGAGCCGCGCTCATCGCCCGGATCGCACCGTCCCCGTCCTCGGACGGCGCGGTGATGTGGAAAGCGTCACCGCTGACACCGTACCCGACCATCTCGGCGTAGATCCGCGCTCCGCGCGCGATCGCCTGCTCTCTCTCCTCGAGGACGAGGATTCCCGCCCCCTCACCCATGACGAAGCCGTCCCGCTCGGCGTCGAAGGGTCGGCTGGCACCCTCGGGGTCGTCGTTGCGGGTCGAGAGCGCCTTCATGGCGCAGAACCCCCCGACGGCCAGCGGACAGATCACCGCTTCGGTACCCCCGGTGATCATGGCATCCGCCGTCCCGAGCTGGATCATCCGGAAGGACTCGCCGATGGAGTGGCTCGCGGTTGCACACGCGGTGGCCACGGCGAGATTCGGCCCCTTGGCGCCGGTCAGGATCGAGACCTGGCCCGACGCCATATTGAGGATCATGCCGGGAAGAAAGAACGGAGACACCCGGCGCGGGCCGCGACTCAAGAGGTCGCGATGAGTCTTCTCGAGCAGTGGAAGTCCGCCGATCCCCGAACCGATGTAGACCCCGACCCGTGGCGCATTGTCCGCGTCGATGGAGAAGTCGGCGTCGGCGAGAGCCTCGAGGCTGGCCGAGACCGCGTAGTGCGTGAAGGTGTCCATCTTTCGCGCGTCTTTCCGCACGAGATGGCGTTCCGCGTCGAATCCGCGCACCTCTCCGGCAATCCGGCATGAATACTCGGAGGCGTCGAACTTGGTGATCGGTCCGATGCCGCTGCGCCCCGCGAGAAGCCCTTCCCACGTCGTGGGTCGGTCGAGGCCCAGGGGAGAGACGAGACCGATGCCGGTGACGACGACCCTACGCTTCATCCGGGGCCTCCGGGACTGCGCCTCGCGCGGCGAGCTCGCGGAAAGGATGCGCCCGGCCCGCGTGGCACGGCGGTCCCGCTCGGCCGGGCGTGGAGTGCCTGGGCGCCGCCTTCAGGACTTGGCGTGACCCTTGATGTAGTTGATGGCCTGCTCGACCGTCGTCAGCTTCTCGGCGTCCTCGTCGCTGATCTCCAGGCCGAACTCTTCTTCCAGCGCCATGACCAGCTCGACGACGTCGAGAGAGTCCGCGCCGAGATCGTCCACGAAGGACGCGCTCGCCTTTACCTCGTCTTCGTCAACACCGAGCTGCTCTACGATGATGTGCTTGACCTTGTCTTCAACCGAAGCCATCGCTTCAACCTCCGTTATCCACCTCTTGAATCGCGAGTCCGCGCGGAATCGCGGCCCCGAGCTATATGTACATCCCGCCGTTGACGTCGATCGTCGTTCCCGTTACATAGGCCGCGCCGTCACCGAGTAGAAATAAGACCGCGGACGCCACGTCTTTCGGCGTCCCGAGCCTCCCCATCGGCACCTGGGAAAGAAGCTTCTCGCGAGCGTCTTCGCTCAAGTCCCGTGTCATATCCGTGTCGATGAAGCCGGGCGCAACGCAGTTGACGGTGATATTCCGCGTGGAAAGCTCCCGGGCCAAACTCCGGGTCAGTCCTTCCACGCCCGCCTTGGCGGCGGCGTAGTTGGTCTGTCCCGGGTTGCCCACCCGGCCTACCACCGACGTTATGTTCACGATCCTCCCGAACCTCGCGCGGACCATCGACGGCACCAGCGCTCGGCACAGTCTATAGATGCCGGTAAGATTCGTTCCGATGACATCGTCCCACTCGTGTTGCTTCATCCGCAGGATGAGGTTGTCCCGGACAATGCCGGCATTGTTCACAAGAAGCGGAATTGTATCATAGGCTTTCTTCAGCTCGTCCACGGTGCGCACGACCGATTCGTCGTCGGAAATGTCCATGGCGACGGCAGTTGCGCGCCCTCCATCCCCGGAGATCTCGTCAGCCGTCGCGCGGGCGCCCTCGAGCCCTCGGGCGGCCACGATGACCTCGGCGCCGGCCCCGGCGATGACGCGAGCGATCTCCTTGCCGATCCCACGGGACGATCCTGTCACGAGGGCCACCCTGCCTTGCAGTCGGTTCGTCACGGGCGCCCTCCCAGAAGCTGTGCCACCTTCTCGACCCCCTCGGGATCGGAGACATTGAGGACTTCGAGATCCCTCCGGATCCGCCTGGCGATCCCCGACAGCACCTTGCCGGGACCCACTTCCACAAAGGTCTCCACGCCGTCGTTCGCCATGGCCTCGATCAGCGGATGCCACCGGACCGGTGCGATCACCTGCTCGATGAGCAAGCGCCGAGCCTCGTCGCCGGTCCGGACCGGCGACGCGCTCACGTTCGCGTAGACCGCGATCCGGGGATCCCGGAAATCGACCTCGGCGAGCACCGGGCCCAGGCGCTCCGCGGCGGGCGCCATGAGCGAGCAATGGAAGGGGGCGCTCACCTGGAGAGGAACCGCGCGCTTGGCGCCGGCCTCGATGCACAGGGCCACCACCCGATCCACGGCCGAAGCGTGCCCAGCCACCACGACCTGGACCGGTGCGTTGAGGTTCGCCGGGCTGACGACCTCATCGCCTGCGGCTTCTTGGCACAGCTCGGCCACTCGCTCGGCGTCGAGCCCGAGGATGGCCGCCATGGCGCCATGGCCGACAGGTACGGCCTCTTGCATGAATGAGCCGCGGGCGCGTACCGATCGCACGGCGTCCCCGAAGTCGAAGGTCCCGGCCGAGACATGGGCGCTGTACTCGCCGAGGCTGTGGCCGGCGGCACAATGGAACGCCACGCCTCGCGCCTCCAGGGCTTTGAGAGCCGCGATCGAGACGGTCAGGATGGCGGGTTGGGTCGTCGCGGTCAGGGCGAGCTCGGCCTCGGTTCCCTCGAAGCATGTCGAAGAGA
>Ga0316187_10000967_pt1 | contig 23936 bp, 24 predicted proteins | sample CroRivburrow1_MG_FD_204927 | JGI IMG/M metagenome (GOLD analysis project Ga0316187, IMG submission 204927) | Coastal sediment microbial communities from Maine, United States - Cross River worm burrow 1 | ecosystem: Environmental > Aquatic > Marine > Coastal > Sediment | place: USA: Maine...
CAGGTTTTGTCAGCAGAAAACTGAGATAAAATAATGCTTTCGCGATCTCCTGTTTGCATCATCCACCGGGCCAGGCCGGCAAATTCAGACAGTTTTTCGGCCCCTTCCGGCACCGATGAAAAATAGCCCAGCATCGGATACACATAGGCATCGGCAAGAGAAAATTGCTCGCCGGCCATCCAGTGGTCTGCAGCAAGACGCTCAAGTTCGCCAAGAATAAGGTCTGCGCGCTGCAGCCCGGGCATGGGGTTCGCGTCTTGCCACGGCACATACACCCCCCACACCAGGTGCGCGTAAATTTCATTGTCCGCCAGTTGCATGATTTGCCTCGCCCGGGCGCGAGCTTTCACATCGCCAGGCATGAGATCAGGCCCCTCGAAAGCCTCATCTACATAGGCCGTGATGGCACCGGTTTCATAAAGCTCGAATGCGCCGTGGCGCAATGCTGGTACGCGCCCAAACGGGTTCAGGTCGAGATAATCGCGCGGCGGACCACCGTCAGCAAACACGTCTATGGGACGCAGCGTGTAGTCTACATCCTTCTCGGCCAGCGCAATGCGGCAGATCCTGACATAGACACTGTAGTCAGCGCCAAACAGTTCAGGGCGATCGCTCACAACGATGCAGCAGCCCTGGCTGCCTGGTCATAGTGGCCGGACAGAACCCGCAGCTCCTTTGCAAGTGCCGATGCAGTTTCGGCTTTCAGGCCCAGCGACTTGATGGTTTCCACCAGCAGCTCCTCGCGCACTTCACGGTAGTTGCGGCACGCTTCTGCCCCCTTGTCGGTCAGCAGCACGGTTTTTTCCTTGCCCGACTTGCCGGACTTGACCAGCCCGGCTTTCTCCAGCTTGCGAATGGAGTAGGTCACCAGGTGGGTGTCTTCAATGTTCAGCACCAGGCAGATGTCGGCCAGTCGCTTGGCTTTGGTGCGGTGGTGCACGGAGAACAACACCAACACGTCGAGCGCCGCGAGCCCGTCGATCCCTGCCGCTGTCATGCAACGCACCATCCAGCGCTCAAAAGCATTCGATGCCATGATCAGGCCAAACTCAAACTCGGAAAGCGACGGCATTGCCCCCTGCGCCAGGTGCGAGGAAGACACGATCGGGCCAAGTTTTGCGGGTTTTTCATTATTCATGTTGACAATTTACCGATAAATCGTAGACGTTGGCAATCATTATTTCGTCACCTGTCATGAGTGGCAGGCAAGCGCAGGAGCACGCAATGGCCAAATGGGATTTCTGGATTGATCGTGGCGGCACCTTCACCGATCTGGTGGCACGCACGCCCGACGGGGTCTTGAAAGCCCACAAGCTGTTGTCGGAAAATCCGGAAAACTATCGCGATGCCGCCATCCAGGGCATTCGTGACCTGATGGGCATCGCCAGCGATGCCCCCATACCGGCGGATCAGATTGCGGCGGTCAAGATGGGCACCACCGTCGCCACCAATGCGTTACTGGAACGCAAGGGTGATCGCACATTGCTGTTGACCACGCGCGGGTTTCGCGACGCGCTGGAAATCGGTTACCAGGCCCGGCCCAACATCTTTGACCTCAACATCATCAAGCCGGAACTGCTCTATGAGCAGGTAGCCGAAGTCAATGAACGTGTACTGGCCGACGGCACCGTAGAAACGCCACTGGACGAAGCAGGCACAAGATCGGCACTGCAAAGCGCCTTTGATAGCGGTATCCGTGCCGTTGCCATCGTGTTCATGCACGGCTACCGCTATACCGATCATGAAACCCGAGCCGGCGAAATCGCCCGCGAAATCGGTTTTACCCAGGTTTCGATCTCACACCTGGTCTCTCCGCTGATGAAACTGGTCGGTCGTGGCGACACCACCGTTGTGGATGCCTACCTGTCTCCCATCCTGCGCCGCTATGTCGATCAGGTTGCAACCGAGCTCGGCACTGAAGGTACTGGCTGCCGCTTGATGTTCATGCAATCCTCCGGCGGCCTGACAGCAGCCGAACTGTTCCAGGGCAAGGACGCCATCCTGTCGGGTCCTGCCGGTGGTGTTGTCGGCATGGTTGAAACCGGGCGCATGTCGGGTTTTGAAAAGCTGATCGGATTTGACATGGGCGGCACGTCGACGGACGTCGCACATTTCGACGGCGAATTTGAGCGTGCCTTTGAAACCGAAGTGGCCGGTGTTCGCATGCGCGCACCCATGATGCGCATCCACACGGTTGCTGCAGGTGGCGGTTCCATCCTGCATTATGACGGCTCGCGCTTTCGCGTCGGCCCCGATTCGGCAGGCGCCAACCCCGGCCCCGCCTGCTATCGCCGTGGCGGACCGCTTGCCGTGTCTGATGCCAATGTCATGCTTGGCAAACTCAACCCGGATCACTTCCCTGCCGTATTCGGTCCCCACGGTGATCAGCCGCTTGATGCGACCGTGGTGCATGAAAAATTCACTGCCATGGCAAACGATATAGGCGGCGGCAAGTCACCGGAAGACGTAGCCGAAGGCTTCATCCGCATTGCGGTTGAAAACATGGCCAATGCGATCAAGAAAATCTCCGTGCAGCGCGGCTATGACGTGCAGGGCTACGCGCTGAACTGTTTCGGCGGCGCTGGCGGCCAGCACGCCTGCCTGATTGCCGACACTCTGGGCATGAAAACCGTCTACATTCACCCCTTTGCAGGTGTGCTTTCAGCCTATGGCATGGGCCTTGCCGACATTCGCAGCAACCGCCAGCAGGCGGTTGAGGAAACCCTGACACCTGCCATTGAATCAAGCCTTCAGGATATCGCGGCAAACCTTTCAAAAGACTCGACAAACGAACTGATCAACCAGGGTGTATCCTTGCAGGAGACGACCACCTATCCACGGGCATTGTTGCGCTACAAGGGAACCGATTCAGCCCTCGATGCAGACCTTGATACCGCTGACAGGATGCGCACGCAGTTTGAAACCGCCCACAAGGCGCAGTTCGGCTTTTCCAGCCCCGGCACGGACATCATCGTGGAAGCCATCACCGTTGAGACGGTCGGTGGTGGTTCAGACAGCGCCGAACCAGAATGTACGCTTCAGCACGGCACGGCGGATGCCATGGGCCGGACAAGGGTGTATGCTAATGGCGAGTGGCAAGAAGCCCCGCTTTATGATCGCAGCGCTCTGCGGCCGGGCTTCAGTCTGACCGGCCCTGCCCTGATCATCGAGGCGCACAATACAACTGTCATTGAACCCGGCTGGCAGGTTGAAATCTCGAACCTTGATCATATGATCCTGACCCGTGCCGTGGCTGCCACGCGCGAATTTGCCATCGGCACCAAGGCTGATCCGGTCATGCTGGAGGTGTTCAACAATCTGTTCATGTCCATTGCCGAACAGATGGGCGTAACGCTTGAGAAGACCGCCTATTCGGTAAACATCAAGGAGCGCCTCGACTTTTCCTGCGCCGTCTTCAATGCAGATGGCGCACTGGTGGCCAATGCGCCTCACATGCCGGTGCATCTGGGGTCCATGGACAAGTCCGTCGAAACCATCATCGCCAACAACCCGGTCATGCATCCAGGCGACGTGTACATGCTGAATGCTCCCTATAATGGCGGCACGCATCTGCCCGACATCACGGTAGTCACACCTGTGTTCGACACCGATGACAAGACCATCCTGTTTTACACGGCCAGCCGCGGCCACCACGCTGACGTCGGTGGCATGGCACCCGGGTCGATGACGCCGCTGGCAACCTCCATCCACGAAGAAGGTGTCGTCATCGACAACTTCAAGATGGTCGACAAGGGGGTCTTTCTTGAAGACGAAACCCTGGCCGTGCTGACCGCAGGCGAGTATCCGTGCCGCAATCCCGGCCAGAACATTGCCGACCTGAAAGCCCAGGTTGCCGCCAACGAAAAAGGCGTGCAGGAACTGCGCAAGATGGTGGCGCAGTTCAGTCTCGATGTGGTGCAGGCCTACATGAACCACGTACAGGACAACGCGGAAGAAAGCGTGCGTCGTGTCCTCGGCGCCCTGCACGATTGCTCATTCGATTACGAGATGGATGCCGGTCAGCACATCAAGGTGCATATCAAGATGGACCGTGAGAACCGCACCGCCGTGGTCGATTTCACCGGCACCAGTGAGCAACAGGCCAGCAATTTCAATGCTCCGCGTCCGATTACCAATGCAGCCGTGCTGTATGTCTTCCGCTGCATGGTGGCAGACAACATTCCGATGAATGCCGGCTGTCTGAAGCCGATCACCATCATCACGCCTGAGAAATCCATGCTGTCGCCGGAATATCCCGCGGCCGTGGTCGCGGGAAATGTTGAGGTCTCGCAAGCCGTTACAAGCTGCCTGTTCGGGGCGTTGAACGCGGTCGCTGCATCGCAATCAACCATGAACAACTTCAACTTCGGCAATGCGAAATATCAGTATTACGAGACCATCTGTTCGGGTTCCGGTGCCGGCCCCGGTTACGACGGCGCCCCAGGGGTACATACCCACATGACCAACACCCGGCTGACTGACCCGGAAATTCTCGAGTTCCGGTATCCTGTCGTACTGGAGGATTTCCACATCAGGCGCGGTGCCGGCGGCCATGGCAAATGGTCCGGCGGCGGCGGCACCAGGCGCACGGTGCGTTTTCTGGAAGAGATGGACGTTTCGCTGCTGACGGGCCACCGGCGTGTGCCGCCGTTCGGGCTGGACGGCGGCGCCCCCGGCGAGGTCGGCAGCAACTCCTGCCGCCGCAAGGATGGCACGGTTGAACAGCTCAAAGGCTGCGATCAGACTAAGGTGTTTCCTGGCGACGCCATTATCATCCAGACACCAACCGGCGGCGGATACGGCAAGGCCTGAATGAAACTATTCGGCAGTCAGGAAATGCCTGCCTCGCGCAATGCAGTCGCATAGGTGCGGCTGACCGGCAGTTCGGTGCCGTCGGACATGACGACACTGACCTTGCCGCCATCGCGCCTGCTGCTCGCGATGGCCGAAAACGCGGCCCAGTGCGAACGGTGCACCTGAATACCGGTTTTGCTGCCAGCTTCGTTGATGGCGTCCGCCAGACGGAGCAGAACAAGCTCCCTGCCCTTGCTGGTGACTATTTCAACATAGTGATCCTGCATCGACATATAGAGCAGTTCACCGCGCTTGGCCGGCGGCAGGCGCAGCATCAGTGTCGCCTGCGCATCGCGCGGTGCCACATCCGATGCAGGGGATTGAGCCGGTTGAAAGAAGAAGTAGGCAACGATGCCGATGATAATGGCAACCGGCAACGCCTGGAGCATCTGCCACAGAACGCTTGCAGTTGTTATGGAATCGTTCAGAAACAATGTCCTGAGCAGACCGACGGCAAGACCGATGAACGGTGTCGCAAGACAGCATCCTATGACGGTTTGCAGCAGGCCGATCCGCGATGTGCCGCCATTCCATACGCTGACCACTGCGATCCCGCTCAACGCTATCGACCATGTCACGAAATGCACGGTCAGCCAGAACCCCAACCGCTCGGCGAACCCCAGCCGGTCAATGGTCCCGAACGGGCCGGTAAACACGAACAGCGCAACGATGACACCGAACGCCATCCACAGCCGCCTGTCGGCAAACAGTGACCGCAGTTCACGAAGCGTGAGTTGCACAATCTGGTATTTCACGTAGCCCTTGCCCTTGTTGACGCATCACAGCTTCATGCCAGCCGCAGCCTGCCGGTAAGCCATCAGTTGATACAACTGTCTTAACTGAAGGAATGCCGTATGAACATCAACCCGTTGATCGAGGCAAGCCCGGCAATACAGCTTCACGTGGCAGCCGCCGCTCTTGCCATCGCGCTGTCGGTGGCAATCCTCACTATTCGAAAAGGTACGCCTGCCCACAAATATGTGGGGCGGACCTGGGCAGCGATGCTGGCCATCATTTGCATTTCATCATTCTGGATTACCGGAATGAATGGCACGCACTATAGCTGGATTCACCTGTTATCGGCATGGACGTTGATTGGCCTGAGCCTGGCCATCCTCGCGGCAAGAGCCGGCAACATACGCGTCCACAAATACGCCATGATATCCACCATGACAGGTGCCTTGTTCGGCGCGGGTTTCTTCGCCTCCCAGCCGGGCCGTCTGATGAACGACGTGCTTTTCGGATGACGGTTCAGGCGTTGGGATCAATGTCCCATGGGCACAGGTTTGCGGCGCGGTCCGGTCGGCGCAGGGCCACGGTGTACAGGACAATCCCCAGTGCCGAGAGTTCTCGCTACAGCCTCATCCATTGTGTCTCAGCGGCAGTACTTGCCCTTGCCGGATCGCCCATGCTTGCCGAGATCAAAATGAAAATGATTGCGGTGAGCCGCGTTTGCCTTTGGTCCCAGAACCGTTGTGAAAGTGCCGCAGGCACGTCCGTGTACCTGTTTCAGGAACGAACTTTCCCTGCCGCCGTTCTTCCAGCCTTCCTCGACTTCCACAACGCGGCCCGACGCCAGTATGAAGCCAGAGACATCCAGCGCATTGCCGAAAGCATGTTCGGATATCTTGGCGCCGCGTTTGTTGTCGCGGCCACGGCAGGCATACGAGGCGGCTATGCGCAGTTTGACCACCGGCTCTCCGAATGCCGACCGCGCCGCGGGCTGCACAACCTTGCCTATCCAGCGGTTTGTGGCGCCCACCATCCGGCATCTGAGCTTCGCCGGCGTGGAGAACGCCACATTGCTTACCGCGGATACCTTCCAGGCGTTCTCAATCCCGCAAGCACCTCTGCCTTCAACGCTGCCGAGCGACACGGCGTCGGCAACCGATTGCGGATCAACTGTGCACTGGCCCGACGGCGGCCGGACACCGACGGTGGTAAAGTTATCCGTGAGGTTCGGTGTGGATGAACACGCCGTCAATGTGGCCAGACACAACACACTGGTGAAGGTCCGAATGGCTGGCTGAACTATAAACTGGGCAAATCTCATGGCTGCGGTTCTCTACGAGAAACCGGGCAATACTACGTCAGCCATGTTTGGCAAAAACACTGGTGGAATGTTTGGTAAATGCAGATCACCAGTTTGCCCTGGTAAAGTCTTGCAGAGGCTGGCCACGATTGCCGGTCGGGGCCAGGCTGATCGTGCATTCGCGCAGGAACCGGAGCATTTCGCATCGTTCAAAGCCTCGGGGCAAAATGGCCTGCCTGTCCGCTGGCGTCTGTAAGCGTTGCATCTGACATCTGCTTCACCTTCTGTGATCGAATTGATGCCTTCCAAAAATCAGATTCCACGTCGAAGTCGTTGGTGATACGATTCGACCACAAACCAATGACAGACATCCTTGAAGAGGTTTTATGTACACAATATACACGTCGCCCGGCACAGGCGGATTTGCCGCCGAAGCCATGCTCGAAGCCGGCAATGCGCCCTGGAAGCGCGAAATTGTCGATACCAGCAAGGATGAACACAGAACCGCCGGCTACCTGGCCATCAACCCGGCTGGCCAGGTGCCGGCGCTGATCTTGCCGGGCGGAGAGCTCATGACCGAATCAGCGGCGATGTGCCTGTACCTGGGTGATACGCATCGCGACACCGGACTGGCCCCTCAACCGGGAAAGCCAGGACGGGCCGCCTATCTGCGCTGGATGGTCTATCTCGCCGCAACCGTCTACGGCGCAGACCTGCGCTGCTACTATCCCGAGCGCCACACATCTGATGCAGCAGGAGCCGATGCGGTGAAATCGCGCGCTGTCGAGCACCTGAACGCAGCCTTTGCCATCATCGACGAGCACCTGTCGCGACACCAGTGGCTGGCAGACAAGACCATGTCTGCGGCTGACATCTATCTGGCCATGCTGGCCAGCTGGCACCCCGATATCACGAGCCTGAAACTGGCCTGTCCGCGTGTCGCCGCGGTTTGGGAGAAAGTTGCAGCGGTGGATTTCGTAAAGAAAACCAACACATTCCATGCGCTCTGGTAACACAATATTTGTAGTCATGATGGTAGTAGAGCGTCAGGCCCACGCACGCTGCTGATCCTGTCGCTGCGACTCACTGTACCTTCAAACGGTGAGCAAACCTGTCGAGGAACATTGTTTGTTTGATAAAAACCAGCTTGCGGAAGATGCGGGCAGACTTATTACACAATACCGGCTTCAAAGGGTCCCTATCCACTGCATAGCAAATTCAGCGGATGAAGGCTTCACGACCCGAGTTCTGGACGCATTGGGATCAATTGTTACAACCACCCACGACCCAAGGGAACTTGCTGCAATGGTTGATGATTGCAGTGCACTTATGATTCAGATGGGACCGACAAACGACATGCGTGAAAGCGGGATCGCCACCGCTGTTGAACACGCTCAAAAGTCACGTAAGCCATGGATTCTGGATACGCTGCTGGCACACCGGTCACCCTTTAGAACCGAGTTTCTTCGCAACCAGATGGCACACAGGCCCACAATTGTGCGGGCTGCACCGGAAGACATTGTAGCTACGCTGCTCAAACGTCATGCGTCACCGGTAGACTTCGCGAAGCGCTATAATACGGTAGCTGTCTGTTGTCTTGCAAACATCGGCATACATGACGGCATCCGCAGTCTGGAATTACCGTATGGCGCCAGCGGTTTTCAAAACATCCGGATGCTGGGCAGTGCGCGTTCAGCAGTTTGTGCAGCAATCTCGGTGCTTGAAGCAGATGCCTTCAAGGCCGCGGCTGCAGCGCTGGCAATTACCGAAACGGCATCGTCAGTAGCCGCAAAAGCCGCAGGCGGACCAGGTTCATTCAGCATTTTCTTTCTCGATGCCTTGTCTTTCATCGATGCAGAAGCCATCGCAACTTATCTATCTGGTGGTGCAGCAGAGAGTTGAACACTGGCGCATTCGGACATTCAGGTGTGCCCGACTGAGCCGGCGATATTTCTGCAGACAAACCGAGCCGCCGGCTGAACAAACGGTTCGTTTGACCCAAAACGGACACGGCTGCATCAGCCCTTTTCAATCACCCAGAATGCGACTGCCAGGCCTTGCTGTGCCAGGTGCGCCGGCGGGCTGAGCTGTTCATGCCGGGTAATTGCAGCCCCGGCAGCTTTTACCCATGAAGCCATGTCATAATGCGCAATGCCCAGGCGGCGGTGGGCAAACTGTTCTCTCAGAAATTCCAGGTCATGCGAGGCAAAATCCGCCACTACCAGGCGACCACCCGGTTTGAGCAAACGCACGGCTTCTGCAATCGCCTTGGCCGGATCGGCCACGAAGTGCAGCACCTGATGCAATGTCACCAGGTCCACAGATGCGTCCTCAATCGTCAAGCTGGTTATGTCGCCTTGCCGGATCTGGATATGATCAAGCCCCGCCTGCCCGAGATTTGCCCGGGCAACACTCAACATTTCACGCGACATGTCGATGCCGATCGCTTCATCCGCCTGTGGCCCGAACATCTCCAGCATTCGACCGGTGCCGGTGCCCAGATCAACATATCTGCCGACGGGATCGTCGCCGACAAACCGGCGAATGGCCTCTTCTGTCTTTTCCTCGGCCACATGATAGGCACGAATTGAAGTCCAGTTTTCTGCATTTTCGGCAAAATAGGCCTGAGCATCTGCCTGGCGTTGCGCCTTGATCTGCCCGATACGCTCCAGGTCGCGGGCAACCTGCGGATCATCATCAGCCATAAATCGGATAAGGGATTGCGCAAGTGCCGCATTGCCCGAACTTGTGCTGATACGGAACAGCATCCACGCACCTTCCCGGTAACGCTGGATCAACCCGGCCTCCACCATGAGTTTCAGATGACGGCTGACCCGCGGCTGGCTTTGCCCCAATATGGTCGTCAGTTCAGACACGTTGAACTCGCCTCGCGACAAGATGAACAGCAACCGCAACCGGGTTTCTTCCCCTGCTGCACGCAATCCTGCAAGAAGTTCGTCAATCATCGCCATTCAACCGGAAAGCCCGTTCTGTCAGTTCCCTGTGATTGAACAGGCTTAGCCTGCCTTGTCATCGCCAGCAAGCCTGCCTGGACGCTTGATAATCTTGACGACTGCCGTGAAACCGCTTTACTTGTCGGCTAAATGATTTGGTGATTGAGTCTTGGCACTACGCTTTGCCCCCGAGATCGCCTTACTATTGCTCAAAGGACACGAACCGCATGAACCGGCGCACGTTAGCATTGGGTACGATATTGGCGGCAGGCATTATGGTGATGACCTCGATCGCGCCGGTGGTTGCGGCGGATCATCCCGCAGTAACCTTCACACGCAAGGTGGCCAATGATCTGCTGGCGGCAAACAGATCCGGAACGATCACCAGTTTTGCCAGGGTATTGCGCCGTCATGCGGACATTCCGGGCATTTCGATATATTCGCTCGGCAAGTATGAGCGGTTTTTGCGCAGTTCGCAAAACCAGCGTTACTACAATGGTGTCACCGCTTTCATGGCCCGTTACTTCGCGGATCAAACCCGCGAATACCGTGTGGCGAAAGCAGAAGTCCTGAACGCCAAGCAGGGCAGTGGATCCGATATTGCGGTCAACACCCTCGTCACACTGCTCACCGGAAATAAATACACGGTGCAGTTTCTGCTGCGCCCGAAGGGCAAATCCTTCAAGATATCTGATGTAAAAGTGTCTGTGCCGATCCTCGGATTTGTGTCGCTTACCTATCAACAGCGCGGTATTTTCCAGAAGTTTCTGGTCAAGAAGGGTGGCGACCAGCGCGCAGTCAGCCAACTGGTTGAAACCCTCAATCGCTAGAGCATCATCTGATCGGATGATGTTCTAGACAGCTACTTTGCAAATTTTTTCCGGGCTGCCTGGAAATCCTCTGACATCCACGCCACCAGTTGCTGGTCTTTGTCATAGGCACTTGTGGCATAATCGAGTGCATGGGCTGAAGCATCGATCTGCCGCTTGATCATCCGCACGGCCACTCCCGGATAGCCGCCAATCCGGTCTGCCATCCGTGTTGCAGCGTCAAGCGCCTTGCCCGCCCCACAAACCTCATCGGCAAAGCCAAGCCGTTTGGCTTCATCTGCAGTCCACTGTTCACCTGCCAGCAAAATACGGCGCGTTGCCTGCACACCGACCAGCGCGATAAGCCTTGGCACCGAGTGCCAGCCCATATTGTGAGCCACCTGAACTTCAGGCGCACCAAACCGGGCACTTTGTGACACAACCCGAAAATCACACATCGACGCCAACGCCAAACCGCCGGCAAGGCACGGACCCTCCACGGCACATATGACAGGCACTTCAATGCCGGCCCAGGCGCGCGCCAGCCTCGGGCCCCGCTCGCTATAGTGGCGTTTATCCTGCAGCGGCATGTCGTCAAACCGGTCAAAAACCGGATCAGACAGATCCATGCCCGCAGAAAAAATCTTCGCGGCGCCGGTCAGCACCACGCACCTGAGATCATTGTCATCGACAAAACTCAAGGCAGCACTGGCCAGTTCATCCATGATGGCAAATGACATGGCGTTGGCCCGCCCGCCGCGATCATAGGTAACAATGGCAATACCGCCACTACGTGCAATGGTTACAGTCTGTATCTTCATGCCATCAGGCTGCACTTTTGCGCGCAATCCTTCAAGCCTGCTTATGGTTTCCATCCTTGCTCCCAGGGCCGGATTTCCGCATATTGCAGCATATGACGTTTACGGCAGTGAACCGCCGCGGCATGCTTTCAACCATGTCCGCCTGTGTGATCGCGTCGGGTTTTCCCGATATGCAGACGGCATCGGCTGCGCCAGATTCCGCGACCGAAAGGCTGGTTTACGATGCCGCCAACCGGCTTCTCGACGTCTTGAGAAACGGCGCCCACCGACATGAAATTGCCGACACATTGAACAAGTACGTTGCAATTGGCACCCTGGCACTGTTCGTGCTGGGCAAACACCGCCGCAAGCTCAGGTCTGATCAGCAGCAGACCTATATTGAGTTGTTCAACCGCATGGTCCTCAATCTCCTGGCCAGCATAGGCAACAAGGTTCGCGGCAAGGCATTTGTGGTCACAGGTTCCCGTGGCACTATCGTGACAGGTTATGTGCTACACGATCAGGATCGTCGCACCGAACTGGAATTCAGAACCAGACAAGGCCGCATTACCGATATCCGGGTCGAGGGCATCTGGATGGGTTTTCTGCTGCGACAAAATTTTGATCAGCTTATTGGAAAAGGTGACAATATTGATGCCGTCTTCTCTTTCCTGAAGTCCGACAAGGGGCCGTTATGACCATGACACCCGATGAATATGAGCCGGCGGATTGGCGTGACGGCGAAGTACAATCGGCAAGTGATCCGTCCCTGGAAATCGGTGATGCGCACCTGGTTTTTATTGGCCGTATCAGATCTCCGTGGAGTGAACGTCATCAGTGTCCGAAAAACATGCGTCAGGCTCGAGAGAGACCCCAAGGCGGTTGTCATCTGGAAATCGACGAGGCATGGCGACCGGGGCTGACCGGCCTCTCAGCCGGTGATCATGTGCATATTATGTATTGGATGCATCAGGCACGTCGCGATCTTGTCGTACAGAAACCACGTCATCGCGAAACGCCGACTGGCGTGTTTTCGCTGCGCTCGCCAGTGCGTCCCAATCCTGTCGCAATGGCCCTGGTCAAGATCGTCTCCATCGACATTACAGCAGGCATCATTGACATTGATGCAACGGATGCTCTGGACCAGACGCCCCTGGTCGATATCAAGCCATATCTGCCTGCCATTGATCACCCGTCCGGTTGCTGATTGCGCCACCTGCGAGCGGGTCACAACCGGTTGTATCTCAATCTGCTTTATGCGATAGCGAGCAAGGCGGAGTGGTTGTATGGCAGAGTTGGAAATTATTGGACCGGCGCATGATGCAGGTGTACGCATTTGCAGAATGGCGTGTATGGAAAAGGGCATTCTGTATCGGTTCCGCGAAATTGACTGCGGTTCGAAACAGGCTCAAAGAGAGAACATGTTCGGCTCACTGCCTGCATTGCGTCACGGCAAGGTCCGGTTGTTCGACGTCCGCGGCATCACCCATTACATTGATCATCGGTTCAACGGTCGGGCACTGGTGCCTGCCGATCCCATTCGATCAGCTGAGGTTGAGCAGTGGATCGGCGTCATCCAGTCGCGCCTGGGTAAACTGATGCGCACGCAATCAGCCGCCGCGGCGGTGCAGTGCACAGACACTCAGTCCTGCCTCAGGGTGCTGAATGAGTGCATCGGCAGCCGCAACTGGCTCGTCGGAAGAGGTTTTACCCTGGCTGACATGTGGCTGTTACCGGCGGTGCATAACTTCTGCATGCATACCGGCCATACCCAGTTATTACATCATCTTCCCGCGGTCGGCATCTGGTATGACAAGCACAAGTGCCGCAAGTCCTGGAAATCACTGAGCGAGGTCGATAGTGCAGATGCTCAATGATTGAGTTTGCGCTTGCCTGCTTCTTCCTCCTGATCACGCCCGGTCCAGGCGTGTTGAGCGTTGCAGGCGTCGGTTCCAGCTTTGGTTTCAAGGCGGGATTTTCTTATCTGTGGGGTTTGTGCGCAGGCAACTTTGTCGTGGGAATGGCTGTGGCAACCGGCCTTGCGGCAGTATTGTTTTCCATTCCCTATTTGCGCACGATCCTGTTGTTTACCTCGGTCGCATACCTGACCTATCTGGCCGGGAAAATTGCCTTTTCCGGCAGCAGGATTGCGCTTATCGCGCCTCGAACGGCTCCGGGGTTCTGGAATGGTTTCACGCTCCAGTTCATCAACCCGAAAGCATACGCCGTGAATACCGCCTTGTTCACCGGGTTCGCATTTCTGCCCACCAGCTACACGCTTGAAGTGGCAGTCAAGGTCGCCGTCCTGAATGCATTCTGGATCCCGATCCACTTTCTGTGGCTTTGGGTCGGAGTTTACCTGAAACGTCTCAGCCTTCCAGACGGAATACAAAGGCTGATCAACATAACCATGGCCGTTACAATGCTGGCTGTGGTCGCACTTGCCTTATGGGCCGAGCGAACCTGACGGTTAACCGTTCCTTACCGCAATCGTGAAGATCGATATTCGCCTGCTAAACGCCTGCGAAGATTTGCGCATTATGATCCTGACATCGATTCAGACCTGAACTGCACTGCAGCCTTCGAGCAGACCAGTGTTCATGTGAGCACAGTAGCTCGCTGCGATGTTCGAGTCTGGGCGTTGTTCACTGATGGGGTGAACCGAACTGTTCAATGGATGCAATTGGTGGGGACACGATCTTGTCAGACAGAACATACCTCAAAGAGAGACGGACAGGTCGGTCAACAGGCCCCAGTCTTTACCTGATTGCACCATTGGCCATCATCCTGATGGCTGCCCTGCTCTATGCAGTCGAATCGCACCACTTGAACCATGATGCGCCAGACCAGCGAGTGGAATACAAGCACGCGTCGGAACAATTGATCGATACAATTTCAGCCTTCCCCGATTTCGACAAACAATCAGAGAAAGTTCAACTGGGGTTGTTGAACTCCATCGCCTCACGCCAGGAAGTCGAGTGTGCAGCACTTGTTTTTCCAAGCGGCGCTCGCCTGGAAAGTGGTCGATCAAAGACCATGTGCGCCCAGGCAGCCGATACGGCAGAAACAACTGTCACAAGACGCAACGGGTACACTCTTTCATTACACCTCAGCCGATACCTGAACGTTTGGTCACATGGGTCGATTCTGCGATTGGTACTGGAAGCCCTACTATGCGGTTTGTCGCTGGCTTTTGCACTAAACAGCCTGTTTCATGAAGCGAATGCAAAGCGCGAACTGGGCTTCAGATTCCAGGCGCAAAAACGAGCCCAGCGCGCCCGCGCCGTTGCAGAACAGGTGGCTACCGAAGCGGAGGCTCACAGCAAGGCCAAGAGCAATTTCCTGGCGACAATGAGTCATGAAATCCGCACACCGCTAAATGGCATCGTTGGAATGGCGTCCTTGTTGTCAGACAGCCTGAGCGACGAAACAAAACGCAGCTATGCGCAGATGATATCCACCTCCGGCCATGCATTGCTGGCTATTCTCAATGATGCACTTGACCTGTCCAAGATTGATGCGGGCAAACTGACCATGCACCCGGAAACCTGCGACCTGAAACTATCGATCACTGAAGCGGTTGAACTGTTCAAGGTCCGGGCCGGGGAAAAGGGCATTGACCTGGTGTGCGTCCTGGACGACAGCCTGCCTGCATATGTGAACGTTGATCCAATGCGGTTGCGCCAGATGCTGACCAATCTCATCTCCAACGCGGTAAAGTTCACCGACCATGGTGGCGTTGTGTTAAGTGCAAAAGCTGTGTCTGGCCCTGCCGATAGCGACCATGCGAATATCTGTATTGATGTGACAGACACGGGCACTGGCATCGCCAACAAGAACATCGCCGACATTTTTGATCGATTTTCCCAGGCCAGCCAGTCATCACATGTGCGGGTCCAAGGCACCGGGCTCGGTCTCGCCATTTGCCACGAGATTGCTCAACTCATGCAGGGCACCATCAAGGTGAACAGCAAACCGGGTGAAGGCACGACGTTTACGGTAAATCTGCACCTTCCCATCGTTGAACAACCGCAGAACAGCACGTCGGCAACAATGTCGAAAACCGGACAGGCAGTTATGCATGGTCCCACAACCATAATGCTGGTCAACCAAAACTCCGATGTTGCATGCGCGATCAAGAACAAGCTGCAACGACGTGGTTACAAGATATGCCAGGTGGCCAACTACACCCAGGCGCTGGATGGAATACGCAAGGGCCACACTGGCCCGGTCATCGCCAATCTGGATCAGAGCCAGGATTTGACAGCTGACATGCGTGCGTTTCTGGCCGAGGCACAGCAGCGGCAAATCAAGACGATCGGCATCTCCGACACGCCGGCATCTCTGGATCACAACTTGACGGTGCTGGTTGAAGTTCTCGTCATAACGCCAGGACCATGGGATGACCTGCTTCGCGAAGTGGCATTTGCCACCATCAACGCCGAAGCCAAAATATCCGACGCCGCCTAGAGCATCCAGGGTTCGACGGGACCTGTGCTACCCATCATCTCCCAGTCCAAGGGCAGTGTGAACGCCTGCGCTGGGCATGGTGGCCGGGTTTCGCGGCCGCCAATTGCCACTGTCCACCAATGCCATGAAACTTGCCAGGACGGCATTGAACAGGTCCGGTTCTTCCAGGTTCAGTGCGTGGCCTGAAGCCGGAAAAACGGAAAGTCTCGCGCATGCCATGATCTGTTTGAGCCAGATATTAACGTGCAGACAAGAGGTATCCTCATCACCCACCATGAGATGCACCGGCACTGAAACGCTTCGCAGGGTGTCTTCCTGCTGACGCAATGACGGTCGACCCACCTGCACGCCGCGCAGCATATGGGCTGCCGGTTGCCAGGGATGTGACGACAAATGGTCCAAACTGCGCTGCCAGGCCGCGGCATCCTTCGAGCGCAACTGTATCCGGGTCGGTCCCTTGCACATGGCCTCGGCAGGCACCGCCTGAATTTTTTCCATCATGCCGGCAAGTCCCAGGGCTTCCGTCACGAACCCCTCTCGTGCCAATGGCTGTTCTGCAGACCCAGAACCGCCGGCAGCCGCAGTGATTGACAGCACCCGTTCGGGAAAAAACTGCGCCAGTTGCAGCGCCGTGAATGCCCCCATCGAAAGCCCGACTATATGGGCCTTGTCAACGCCTGCTGCATCCAGAACCGCAAGCGCATCCCCATTGATGGTATCCTGTGTGTAGGCATCGGGCCTGTCCGGGCAATCAGATGGCGGATAACCGCGGGCCGATGCAGTCAGGCAGCGATGGCTGCCGGACAAGACCTTGGTCTGTCCCGCCCAGGAGCGATGGTCACCGGCATATTCATGCAGGAACAACACCGGCGAACCAGCCCCGCCGCTGTCTTCAAAATAAAGTCCGACATCCTGATTTTCTGCCCGCGCCATAAACTCACTACCTCCGTCAAAGCAACAGGTAGCTTGCCGGATTCAACCCTTCGCGCCAAGAGGCAGTCTTGCTACCCGAACACCGCATAACCCGGCGCAAATGACAACTGCATCTGCGCCGGACTTGTTTTGGTTCAACGCGAGAACTGCTTGTACTTGATCCGCTTGGGCATGACTGAGTCTTCACCCAGCCTGCGCTTCTTGTCTTCTTCATAGTCGGCGAAATTGCCCTCGAACCATTCCACATGGCTGTCGCCTTCAAACGCCAGGATATGGGTCGCCAGGCGGTCAAGGAACATGCGGTCATGCGAAATCACAACAGCGCAGCCGGCATAACTTTCCAGCGCCTCTTCGAGTGCCGCAAGCGTTTCGGTGTCGAGGTCATTGGTCGGCTCATCGAGCAACAGGACGTTTGAACCCTTCTTCAGCATCTTGGCCAGATGCACCCGGTTGCGCTGACCGCCTGACAGGGAACCAACTTTCTGCTGCTGGTCACCGCCCTTGAAGTTGAACGCCGAGCAATAGGCACGCGAGTTCTGTTCACGCTTGCCAAGATAGAAGATATCGCTGCCCTCGGAAATTTCCTCCCACACGGTCTTGTTGGGATCAAGCGAGTCGCGGCTCTGGTCGACATATCCAAGCTGCACGGTTTCACCGACACGGATGGAGCCTTCATCGGGCTGTTCCTGACCGGTGATCATGCGGAACAACGTGGTCTTGCCGGCGCCATTGGGACCGATGATACCGACAATGCCACCCGGCGGCAGGCGGAAATCCAGTCCGTCAATCAACAGGCGGTCACCATATCCCTTCTTGAGGCCTTCAACGTCAATGACCACATCGCCCAACCGCTCGCCCGGCGGAATCACGATCTGCGCAGACGTCGACTTGAGGCGGTTGTCATTGGCCTTGACCAGTTCATCATAAGCCCTGATGCGGGCCTTGGACTTGGCCTGGCGGGCCTTTGGTGACGCGGCAATCCATTCCTGCTCGGCTTCCAGTGCCTTCTGACGGGCCGCGTCCTCACGACCTGCCTGCGCATAACGCTTGGCCTTCTGACCCAGATAGGCAGAATAATTGCCCTCGTAAGGGATGCCGCGACCGCGGTCGATCTCCAGGATCCAGCCGGTAACATTGTCGAGAAAATACCGGTCATGGGTGATGATCAGGATGGCACCGGGATACTCGCGCAGGTGATGTTCCAGCCAGTTGACGCTTTCGGCATCCAGATGGTTGGTGGGCTCGTCAAGCAACAACAGGTCTGGCTTGCGCAACAACAGTTGCGTCAGGGCCACCCGGCGGCGCTCACCGCCCGACAGTTTTGATACATCGGCATCACCTGGCGGGCACCGAAGCGCATCCATGGCCTGCTCCACCTGGCTGTCGAGATCCCAGAGATTCTGGGCATCGATCTCGTCCTGCAAACGTGTCATCTCGTCCGCAGTTTCGTCGGAATAATTCATCGCCAGTTCATTGTAGCGATCAAGGATGGCCTGCTTTTCCGACACGCCTTCCATGACATTGCCCATCACGTCCTTGGTCTCGTCGAGCTGAGGTTCCTGGGACAGGTAGCCGGATGTGGCACCGTCGGCCAGCCAGGCTTCGCCACTGAATTCCTTGTCGATCCCTGCCATGATGCGCAGCAGGGTGGACTTGCCCGCACCGTTGGGACCAAGCACGCCGATCTTGGCGTCCGGGTAGAAACTCAGGTGTACATCCTCGAGTACCTTCTTGCCGCCGGAATAGGACTTCGACATGCCTTGCATGTGATAGATGAATTGACGCGCCATGGCAGGCTCGTGCCTCTCTTTACTGAATATCTGGAATTGTTGTGCGCGTTGTAGCTGATAGGGCCAGATTAGGCAATCACTCACGCGCAAGGCACAACAAGACACCCGGCGCAAGCTATCGCACCGGGCGTTTCGGTCTGAACAGGTATTTCTGCAGGCAAAGCCTCCGGTCTAGCCCTTGCCCGGCCAGCCGTTTGCCATTGCATTGTTCTCGGCAGACTTCTTGCCCTTGTAGCCCTCGGTCGCGCGGCCAACCTGCTTGCCGTTCGAGGCAAAGCAACGCCAGCGGTGTTCACCCTTTTTGTCCTTGTAGAACTCCCACCTGTCACCGGCCTTGGAACTGCGATTGGCATTGGACTGGCAGTCTTTCTTGTTCACATAGCCTTCCGAAGACGCGCCGATGATTTCGCCGTTACTGGCCTTTTTGCGCCAGCGCCACTCACCCTTTTTATCTTCGTAGTATTCTGTTTTCACATCAGCCATAGCCGATCGTCTCCCAAGCCGTTTAATTTGCAACGAAAGCAAGAAGAAATCGATTCGGTTGCGAAGTCACGCAGTGAATTTCGACGTGAGGATGCAAGGTTCAATGGGATGAAGTCTTGGACCCGGCAGATTTGGCCGCAGCTTCAGCCATGATCTTACGCTGATAGCGACCCTGTACAACATCCACGAGCACAAGAGTGACCAGTACAAAGTAGAACGTTGCCTTGCTCATTGCGTCAATCTCGTAACCGAAGAACGCCAGGTGCGCCAGGTGACCCCCTTCACTCATCAGCATGATGCCGACCAGCAAAAGCACAAAAAGTCCAAGTACTTCGTACATTCTGTTGCGCTCGAGGAAGCGCGCAACATGCTCTGCCATGACGACCATCAAGATACCTGACAGCAAGATTGCAAGCGCCATGACCCAGAACACCTTGGTCAACGCAATCGCCGACAATACCGTGTCGAACGAAAACACGATATTCATGATCAGTATCCACATCAGTGCCGAAAAAACCGTCCGTTTGGCGCGCCCATCGCCATTTTCGCCGTGCAGATCATGCACAACAAGCATGTGGAAAATTTCCTTCAAAGCCGTATAGATCAGGAAAACGCCGCCAATGAGCACGATAATCGCATGGCCGTTTACATCAGCATGAACAAACGGCAGGTCGAGTTTGAACAGTGAAGACTGGAAAGCCGAGATCATCTGCAGGACAACGAACAGAAATACAATCCGCAGGCCGATAGCCAGCACGATACCCAACTTGCGCACATACTTCTGCTTGTCCGCAGCGACCCGCTTTGCCTCGATCGAGATGTACAGCAGGTTGTCAAAACCCAGAACCGTTTCAAGCGCAGTCAGCACCATCAGTGTAAACAGGTTTTCCAGCGTGAGCAGTTCAAGCATGTCTTGGTCTCCGGCACCCGGTGCAGTTGAATGATCGTATGAAGTTGAACCTACTGAAGACCAACTGCGTCTACAACGCCTGACGGACATCCCGGTTCCGTTGCCGATGAAGCCGCGATCAAATCGCTGATGGCAGTGGCTGGTGACACTGTGCCAGACAGGCCGATTGTCAGTTCGACGATCAGCCTCCTGCCCTGATCGTTCTTGCAGGCAACCCGCACACGATCACCCGCACCAGGTCCAAAACTCGTGTCGAACGCTGCCCGGATATCACTGGTGGTCAGTTCCCGGCCAATTCGAGAGGCGAACAGTTTTTGAACGTCGGAAGTGTTGAGGGCCTGCATGAGGTGCAAGGCATCAGAGAAATATTCATCTGCACCTGTGCCGTCATAACAGGTGCCGTGCTTTATCCATTCATGCTTGTGCAGCCCTGAGCGGGTACCCGGCATGAGCCGTTGCAGTCGCTTCCATGTGGTCTGATCAAGCCTGTCCCACGGCAGGTCGCGCCAGCGCCGCTTCTTGTCTTTGGCAATATCGGTTTTGGCAACACCGCAATAGGCCTTGCTGCGCGGTTGCGGCCACAGACCGTGCAGCGTAAAATGCGACGCATCAAACCTGTCTTCGGTTTGCGAGCGGCATTCCGGCAATCGTGAGCGGGTTTCGCAGAACGCCGGCTGCCAGTTGACCGCAAGCACGTACTGCGCGGGCCCGGCGGCCAGTTGCCGGTAGCCAATCAGCCCGGCTCCCAGTGCCAGCATCAACAGGACAAAGTTCCTGGAACCGGGCGACAACATCACTCAGGTGTCCTTGCGGGCAACAAAAACCGCCCAGATATAATTGCGATACACCACGTCAACCTGGTCAAACCCTGCCCGTTTCAACCACAACACCTGATCATCCAGGTCAGCATTGATGTCCATGGCTTCCATACGGGCCATGCCGTCTGCAAGGTCTTCCTCCAGGGCACCGGCGGCGAGCGCGTCCCTGCGCCACAAGCGCATGTGGATATCCTGTACCGCTTGGGAACATGCCTGCACCTGGTCAATGTTGACAAATTTTCCACCCGGCTTCAGAGCGACACATGCCTTGGCAAACACCTCGCGCTTGGTCTCATGCGGCAAGTGGTGAATAACGAAAGACGAAATCACCCTGTCCCAGTCGGTACCAAAGTCGCCGGAAACAATGTCCAGCTCGCGAAACGAGAACCGTGGGTCGGCGGCGAACCTGGCCCGAGCCTGTTCGAGCATGGGCACCGACAGGTCTGTCAGTTCCACCCGGCTTGCAGGATGGGCGTTTATCACTTCCTGTGAAAACCCGCCTGTCCCTGCGCCCAGGTCCAGTATGCGCGGGTTCTCCAGTTGCCCAAGTTCGAGCGCATCAACAGCAGCACCGTAAAGATCATCATAATCGGGAATCAGCGCATGGCGCGACCGGTCATAGGTGGATGCAGCACTGTCAAATCCGGACATATTGAACCCTCGCGTTTGGCCACACCTTTTAACCCCGACCGGCGTCGCGTTTCCACCCTCAACTTTCATCATTGCATTTGGTTCCATATCGTACTATATAGTGCGATATCGTACTTTTAAGAAAGGTCACCCAATGACAATATCGCGACGCAAGGCAATCAGCCTGATTGGCGGCGGCATCGTTCTCGCCGCCACTGCATCCACAGCCGGTTTTGTGGTAACCCGCACCCCGCACAAGGCGCTTGCTCCATGGCAGGCGGCAGGCAATTATCAGGATCCGAGGAAGTTTGCGCTGTCCTACGCTATCCTGGCACCAAACCCGCACAACCGGCAGCCATGGATTGTTGACCTCACTCAGGAGGGAAAAGTTATCCTGCTGCGCGATCGGCAGCGCGACCTGCCCGCGACAGATCCTCACAATCGGCAAATCATCATTGGTCTGGGGTGTTTTCTGGAACTGATGGGCATTGCCGCAGCGCAAAACGGCTTTGCCGTCGAGAATGAAATTTTTCCGCAAGGCGAGGACGGTCCGGTTGCCGTTTCAACCTTCAGGCCCGGCGCCCGGCCTGATCCCCTGTTCGCAGAGGTCATGAAACGGCGATCCTGCAAGCGACCCTTCGAGGACACACCGGTTCCCGGTAACCTGGTCGCCGACCTTTCAGGCTTCGCAACGATCGTCGATCAACCCGAGCCTGTCGCGGCGCTGCGCAAACTGACGCTGGATGCCTTCATGGTTGAGGTTCTCACCCCGCACACCATGCGCGAAAGCGTTGAACTGATGCGCTTCGGCAAAACCCAGATCAACGCCAATCCCGACGGCATCAGTCTCGGTGGCCCATTTCTTGAAACCCTGATGTGGGCAGGTCAACTCACACGGGAGAGCCAACTGGACCCTGACTCAAGTGGCTTCGCGCAAGGTGTTGAGATGTACCGGGAAATGCTGACCGCAACACCTGCCTATGCCGTTATTACCACCGCGGCCAACACCCGCGCGGACCAGATTGAAGCTGGACGCAAATGGCTTCGGTTGAATCTGATGACATCTCGCCTTGGCCTCGCATTGCACCCTGTCAGCCAGGCGTTACAGGAGTACCCCGAAATGGCGGCACACTACAGGTCAGCTCACGCCATGCTGGCCGAGCCCGGCCATACAGTGCAAATGCTTGGTCGACTTGGCTTTGGACCGAAGGTACAACAAACACCCCGGTGGCCCCTCGAGACCCGCATTGCACATGGATGACAAGACCAGACTGACCTATTTCAGGTTTTTCAACGAGATCGGCATCATTGGCCAGCTCAGCCGGACTATTCTTGAACGCCGCCTGCCCGAGGGCATGCTGATCTCGCATTTCTCTGTGCTCAACCATTTGATACGTGTGCAGGACGGTCCCACACCGCAACACCTGTCAACAGCATTTCAGTTGCCGAAGACGTCCATGACCCACACCCTCGCCGTACTCGAGAAACACAATCTCATCGAGATGAAACCCAATCCGAAAGACGGACGCAGCAAGAACGTCTGGATCACCGAAAAAGGTCGGGATTTTCGCAACAGGGCAATTAGCTCGATGGATCCGGACATAGACCAGTTGTCTGGCCTTCTCGCAGAAGTGGATATTGCAACTCTTAACGAGCAGCTTGCGACAGTCCGCAAGATCATGGATGTTGCGCGCAATGAGACGGAGTAATACCAACGACAATAATTATTGTCATTGGTATAACGCGCCGGAGGCATGGCAAACGTGGAACTCCTGTTCCCCCTGATCACCCTGTGGGCAGTACAATTGCTGGCGGCTATCAGCCCCGGTCAGTCTTTCGTACTGATCTCAAAACTTGCCTTGTCGAACCCGCGACCGATTGCATTGTCCGCTGTCATGGGGCTTGGCGCAGGCACCATTATCTGGTCAAGCGCAGCGATTGGCGGTCTCGCCATCGTGCTTGAGCACGCTGCATGGGCCTACACTGCCTTCAAGATCGCCGGGGGCGTCTACCTTCTCTTCCTGGCTATCATGCTGTGGCGACACGCCCGCGACCCGGTCGAACTTGATCCTGCCAGACAGAAACAGTTGCGGCCCTGGCCCGCCTTCATGATGGGCCTTGCCACGCAACTGGCCAATCCGAAGGTGATCGTGTTTTTCGGTTCCATCTTCGTCGCCCTCCTGCCGGCCCACTCGCCGATATGGGTTTACGTGCTCGCAGTCTTCATCGTGTTCTGCAATGAGATCGGCTGGTACACGATCGTCGCCATGCTGTTTTCCGTGCAGAAGTCCCGCAATGCCTACATCTCCGCCAAGACCTGGATCGACCGGGCAATGGGCAGTTTTCTGGGGCTGATCGGGGCACGGCTGATTGTGGAGGCCTGAAACGCTTTCCGAAAAGTATGAAACGGTTTTCGGACCAAAAAGCGCGGCGAACCAGCAACTAAAGCGGTC
>Ga0316187_10000969_pt1 | contig 23916 bp, 18 predicted proteins | sample CroRivburrow1_MG_FD_204927 | JGI IMG/M metagenome (GOLD analysis project Ga0316187, IMG submission 204927) | Coastal sediment microbial communities from Maine, United States - Cross River worm burrow 1 | ecosystem: Environmental > Aquatic > Marine > Coastal > Sediment | place: USA: Maine...
GCCATGCTGGCGGTTCCGGAGAAGGCGGGCGGTGTGGGAATGCCGCTGGTGGCGGTAGCCGGGTTGGTAGAGGAGTTGGGGCGGGCCGCCTTTCCCTGTCCGCTGATGTCCACATTGAACAGCACCTATGTGCTGTCAGCCTGCGGCGATGCGGGTTTGCCGGCGCTGGAGGAAATAGCCGGCGGCAGTGCCGCCACCCTGGCCATAACCAACCGGGACGGTTCCTGGAATGCGGCAGACACTGACGTACATTGTCGTGACGGCAAACTCAGCGGCAGCGCCTGGTATGTGCAGGATGCGCGCAAGGTGAGTCGTCTGCTGGTATCGGCACATTCTCCCGCCGGACTGTCCCTGTACTGGGTGGCGGCGGACGCCCCCGGCGTGACCATCCTGCCCGATGCGATTGTCGATCTTACCCGGGACCAGGCCCACATCAGCTTCGAGCAGGTTGAGGCCACCGCAGTCAGTGACAATGCCCTGGCGGCATTACACCAGGCCATGCCCGCGATCTGGACCACGCTGGCGGCGGATATGGTGGGAGCCGCGGAGTGGCAGTTACAGACCACGGTGGAATACGCATCTACCCGACAGCAGTTCGATCATCCCCTGGGCTTCTTCCAGGCGGTGAAGCATCCGCTGGTGGACGTGATGATCCAGATCGACCAGAGTAAATCGCTGGTGTACAGCGCTGCCTGTGCTATCGCTGAGGAACCCGCCCGCGCTTTGCAGGATGCCCACATGGCCAAGGCATCGGCCAGCGAAACCGCGGCCTATGCCTCGGGGCGCTCGGTGCAATGTCACGGGGGCATAGGTTTTACCTGGGAATGCTTTGCGCACCTGTATTTCAAACGACAGAAACATTCCCAGATGTTGTGGGGAGACGCGGCCTGGCATCGCTCCCGCCTGGCGCAACTGCTGATCGGAGATGTCGCCTGATGTGCAGGCATGTAACACGAATAACCGCGCACCCGTTGGGTTTGCGCGCGACAGGAAAGTTCCTATGAATTGGAAATCTGCTGTACTGGTGGTCCTGGCCCTGGTGGTCGGACTGGGTGTGTTGGTGAAAATCGCTATCCGTGTTCCCGCGCCGCCGGAGCACCAGGTGTTTATTAATGGCGACGTGCTCACCATGGATGCAGACAATCGCATAGCCCAGGCCATCTCCGTGCGTGGGGACCGCATCGAGGCGGTGGGCGCTACCGATGAAATCATGGCACTGGTGGGAGCGGAAACCGAAGTGGTTGATTTGCGCGGGCGCACCCTGATGCCTGGCTTTGTCGACGCCCACGGGCATTTTCCCTATTCCGGATTCGGCACAATGGCTGCGGATGTCAGTAGCCCGCCGGTGGGAACAATCACGGATATCCCGCAATTGCTCGCGGAAATGAAACGCTGGGCGGACCGGGCAGAGGCTGGCGAGTGGGTCATGGGTATGGGTTACGACGACACCTTGCTGCGGGAGCAGCGCCATCCCACCCGGGCGGAACTTGATACCGTCTCCACTGACCACCCTGTCGTGGTCAGCCATGTGTCGGGACACCTGGCGGTGCTCAATAGCGCGGCGCTGGCGACTTTTGGCATCGACGCCAGCACGCCCGACCCTGAAGGTGGGGTAATAGGGCGGCGTCCGGGTTCGAGTGAGCCTAACGGTCTGCTGGAGGAAACTGCGACCAATGAGGTGATGGCGTTGTTGCAGGATTTGACCCTGATGCAGGCCTTCCAGATGATAAAAGCGGCTACCGCGGAATACGCTGCCATTGGCGTTACCACCGCCCAATCGGGCGGCGTGCCACCGCAGCTGGCCAAGGGCTTGTCGCTGTTCAGCAAGCTGGGCGTTATTCCGCTGCGGCTGGAACTGTTTCCATTTCAGCGAGATTTTGCCCAGGCCCTGGCTGACGGGTCCTACGATCCGCAGGATTACAATACGGATCGACTGCACATGTCTGCGGTGAAGATCGTTGCCGATGGCAGCATACAGGGGTACACCGGCTACCTCAGCCAGCCCTATCATTCACCCTTCCACGGTGATCCCCAGTATCGTGGTTACGCCGCGGTGCCCAGGGAGGATTTGTTTGAGCAGGTCCTGGCTGTGCACCGCGCGGGTTACCAGTTGGCAATACACGGTAATGGCGATGAATCGATTGAAGATATTCTCGACGCCTTTGAAGCGGCCCAGGACGCCTATCCGCGGGAGGACCCGCGCATGATCCTGATACATTCGCAAATGGCCCGGGAAGACCAGGTCGCGCGCATGAAAGCCCTGGGCGTGACCCCCAGTTTCTTCAGTGCCCACACCTGGTATTGGGGTGATCGTCACCGCGATATGTTTATCGGCCCCGAGCGCGCTGCGGTTATCAGTCCTGCTCGCTGGGCCCAGGACCATGAGCTGCGCTTCAGTTCACACCTGGACACCCCCGTGGTGCCTATGCAGCCCCTGCAGGCCGTGTGGAGCCAGGTATTTCGCCAGACCTATGGCGGCGACGTGCTGGGCCCGGAGCAGCGCATTGATGTCATGAGCGCACTGCGCGCCGTCACTATCGATGCCGCGTGGCAGGTTTTCCAGGAAGATAACCGCGGTTCGCTGGAGCCAGGCAAATATGCCGACCTGGTGGTACTTTCCGGAAACCCGCTGGATAATCCCATGGCGATGCGCGAACTGCAGGTGGAGCGCACCCTGGTAGGTGGGGGAACGATCTACCGGCGCCAGTGACGGGCGCCGCTTTGCGCTCCTTATGCGGGCCTGTCTAACGCCCGGTCGCAGAGTTTTTTCCTGCGATTCTGGACAGCCGCCAACCATTTCGATATAAATAGTCAAACGGCTTAAGTGAAAGTAGTGCTTTCGCTGTTTGCAGCCAGGGGAGGGGAAGCAAGCCGTAATTATGTATCGCTATTCTGTCGATAACGCCGTCACATATACCTCAGAAGACTTTGTCCTTTTCCGGGAATCTCCCTTCGCTTGCTGGATGGAGCGGCTGACTCTTGAAAACCCCGATCACGGCATCCCGCCGGATGTCGACACGCAGGCGCCGAACAACAGCATGGAGCGGCAGGACGAGGTTGCCGATACCCTGTGCGCCGAGGGTCGCGATGTCGTTCTGGTCGACTGGGAGGCAGATGAATCGCGTCGCCGCAGCGCCACGCTGGAAGCGATGCGCAGCGGTGCGGACTTTATCGTCAATGGGCAAGTGGCCCTGGGCCCTTTATCCGGTTCCGCCAATTTACTGATGCGCACCAGCGGTTTTTCCGATCTGGGTGAATTTCTTTACGTGCCCTGTGATACCCAGGCCAAGACCACACTGCACTCGGCCTTCCGGCTGTGCTTCCTGGCGGATCTGTTGCATAGCCTGCAGGGCACCTTGCCGCCGCAAATGCTGATCATCCGCGGGGGTACGGATGTCATGCCCCTCAATACCGAGGATCACATCTATCACTACCGCGCAGTCAAGCAGCGTTTCATGGAGACCATGCGCAGCTTTCGCAAACATCGCATGCCAAATCCGGCAGAATCTTCGCATTTTGGTCGCTGGTCCGATTGCGCACATGAAGTGCTGAAACAGCGTGCACTGCGCGAGGATGTCGACGGGCCGACCCCGGAACCGGTGCAAGACCTGCAGGATATGCCCTTGCTGGCTGTTGCCGGGGACGCAGTGGCGGCGGATTTCGAAGCGACTGCGCCGCGACGCGACCTGGACGAATTGCCACTACCGATTATTGCAGACAGTGCACGGCGGGTTGGCGACAGCCAGGTGATGAAAGACCCGATGCCTACGCTGGCCGAACAGGCGGTAATGTTGCACGGCTCGGCCCTGGCGCAAGCCAGTTCTAATGCCGTACCTGGCCACACACCTAACCTGGCCAGGGCCATGGCCGCGGCGCCGGTCAGTTCCGGCAGGCGCCTGGCTGACTCGCTGGCACCGGCAGCAGAGACCGGGCCCACTCCCAGGTTGTCCGATGTGGCACTGCAGAACCTGGAATTTATAGGCAGCAGTATCCGCAGACATTCCATCGGCGAGCAGGATACGGAACTGCAACCGCCTATGGCAGAGGAAACCTTGGCGCCGGGGCCTGCACCGGAACCGTTGCATACCGCGCCACCCGAAGCAGAGTATCAATTTCCCGACCAGGGGGAGTCCTTATCCTGGCCCGAGCCGCCGCCACCGCTGTTATCGGATCTAGCGCCCGATACAGCGCAGCATGCGGGCGCGCCACTGGGGTTGGTGGAGGAGTTGCCCCTGGAACTGCCTGCCACCCAGGACAAACCCCATCCGCTGGACAGCAGCGATCTTGTTGCTTCCAATGTATCGGTGGTCGATTTGGACAGTGCTCCTGCCGCAGCAAGCCCGGAGAGCTTGCCGGCAGACACGGGAACCGCCTTCGGCTGGCAGGCGCTGGACGAGCAAACTGGAGAGCCTGATTTCTTGCTGCAACCGGCTGGTGTAAATGAAGGTAACGAGGGCGAACCCTCCTTCAGTAACAGCCTGATCACTAACAAGGATTACTCGCGCTAGGCGCGCATTTTCAGCGTAATTGGCGAAAGCAGTCGCGCACCTCCTGTAGAAAAATCTCCGGCTGCTCCAGGGCAGCGAAATGACCGCCGCGCTCGGGCTCGCCCCAGTGAATCAGGTTGGAAAAACGTTTCAGGGCCCAGCGCCGGCTGCAGCGAAAGATCTCCCGGGGAAAAACAGTACAGCCCACGGGCATGGTAATGGGGTCCAGGTTGGGATTTCCGTAACTTTCCCAGTACAGTCGCGCTGAGCTGGCTGCGCAATTGTTGAGCCAGTACATCATGACGTTATCCAGCAATTCATCCCGCGACAATATGTTCTCGGGATGGCTGACGCCGTCCTGCTCACAGTCCGTCCAGGCGTAGAATTTCTCGATAATCCAGGCCATTTGACCAACCGGTGAATCCGCCAGGCCATAGGCCAGCGTCTGCGGGCGGGTGGACTGCTGCTTGGAGTATCCAGAGTCCCACTCGCTGTAAAAGCTCATCCCATCCAGGGCCGACTGCTCCTGGGGGGTGAGTTGGTCCATGGTGTCCGGGTCGGGCGCGACTATCGGCATATTGATGTGAATGCCCGCGCAATGGGTGGTTTCCGTCTGGCCCATGCTTTGAGTGATCATACTCCCCCAGTCGCCGCCCTGGGCCACATAGCGGTCATACCCCAGCCTGGCCATCAGTTGCCCCCACATGCCGCCGATTTTTTCTACTGAAGTACCGGTGGTCGTGGGTTTGCCGGAGAAATCGAAGCCGGGCAGTGAGGGTGCCACCACGTGAAAGGCATCTTCGGCTTTGCCGCCGTGGGCGGTGGGGTCGGTCAGAGCGTCAATGATTTTGTGAAATTCCACCACTGAACCGGGCCAGCCGTAGGAAATAATCAGCGGCAGGGCGTCCTCGTGGGGACTCCTGCAGTGGATGAAGTGTATGTCCAGGTCGTCGATGCATGTTTTGAACTGGGGCCAGCTGTTGAGTTTGCGCTCAAAGCGGCGCCAGTCGTAGTCTGTTGCCCAGTAGTTCGCCAGTTCACGGGTGTAGGCCAGCGGCATTCCCTGACTCCAGTCCTGGCAGGTCTCCTGCTCGGGCCAGCGCGTGTGCTGCAGTCGGCGCTGCAGATCCTCCAAATCGGCCTCGGGGATGTTAACTGTAAATGGCGCGATTGCATCTGGCATAGCTATGGTGCTCTGATTGCGGCAAAGCGTGTTAAGGTAATCAGTCAAGTGATGGATTGCAATGTGGCATTAACCGTCGGTGCTATGAGTTTAAATAGTGGCTATGTGACGGCAGTTATTGCGGGGCGCTTAGATGAACCAAGGGCCCCTGTGGCCCTTGTATGTGCATGCAAGACCTGGAATCAGGGGCAAATAGCTATTGCGGTGGGTGGAATGTTTGTATTAGGGTGTCGCGCTACATATCAATAATGATATAAGCTGGCGTCTTTCTGTAAAGATACTAGAATAAAGGTCGTGATATTAGTAACGTTACGTTTTTACAAGCGCTGGCTTGTGAACAGGCGTTAAAGTTGCATCTGCTTAGGGGAACGCACTAAAACATGCCGGTTAGACTAGGTTCACTGGTGTACCGTTCGGGTGAGCTGCTGTGCTATGCGGCGGGCATCGTGCTGTCTGGTTTTTTCGTCGTGCAACTGGCTCAGGGTGAAGTGGAGCGCCACAGTGGCATCTCTGAATTTCAACAGGCCGCCGATGCCCACATTGCTGAGTCCTCCATTACAACACCGCAGCCTGCTACAGATGCTACAGCGACTGAATTTGCCTTTGAACAAAGCGTGGGCGAGCCGGACACCAGCCTATGGGCCGCGGGCCGCGTGGCCGATTATCGGGCCAGCCTGCAGGCGGAGTTGCCGCCCGTGGTGGGCGTGCTGGAAATTCCTTCGGTTGGAGTCAAAGTGCCGGTATACCAGAGTAATTCGGAACTGGTGATGGACCGTGGCGCCGGTATCATCGACGGCATGGCCTATCCCCATGAACCCGGCAATATCGGTATCTCGGGCCACCGGGACGGTTATTTTCGCGCCCTCAAGGATATCAAGGTGGGCGACCCCATCTTGCTGGAGACCCTGGAAGGTTCCAAGCGTTTTCATATCGCTGCCACCGAAATAGTGGCAATCAGCGATAAGCGCCTGTTACGAGATACCAGTGATCAGACGGTGACCCTGGTGACCTGTTACCCGTTTTATTTTGTCGGGCATGCGCCCAAGCGATTCATCGTGACCGCGGCGCTCGACACAACCTATGTCAATCAAAACTAAAGGAGGATTTGACATGTCCAAGAAGAAGAAGGTAGTAGCAGCAGTAGGAATGGCACTTGCCCTGTCAGCGGGACAGCTGATGGCGCAGGAAACCACCAGTACCGGTGCAGTGCTGAGCACTACAGTCACTTGTGCCGACCTGAACTGGTCTGCGGAAGTACTGGCGCTGAATCCTGACATTGCAGCAATGTGTCAGACAGTGTATGAGAAGGATGGCAAGTTGTACGCCAAGACTTCTGTTGAGGTGGTTCGCGTGCGTGGCAACACCATGACTTTCCGCCCCAAGCATACCGACGGTACCCTGGGCGACAGCCGCTCGGTGACTCTGGATAGCAGCTGGCGTGCCAATATTGCCGGTCGCAGTTATCGCGCCAGCGATCTGTCCCGTGGTCAGGAGCTGAACGTCTACCTGCCGGAAGATCGTTTTGCCCTGGCAGTTGTAGATGATGACGGTCTGGACGATTCTGACATGATGGATATTGGTGCAGCCACGGAAATGCCTACCACGGCAAGCCCGCTGTTCCTGATCGGTCTGGCTGGCGGTGCCTTCCTGGCACTGGGTGGTCTGCTGAGTGGCGTTCGTCGTCGCTTTTCCTGAGTGATAAGATAGGTTGTACTGAAAGGGGCTTCGGCCCCTTTTTTCTTGCCTGAAAAATCTTTAGTCTTCCACCCAGATTTTTCTCAGTGGTTCACCGAAATCATCGTAGATGATCTTGCGTCGTGGCTGCGGCAGACGGCTGCGCTTGCGCTGAGGTTTGCGCGACATCTTCTCCTTGCGTCGCGCCTCGATTGCCGCGACCACTTCCGGCACCAGGGTGCGTTTGGTGCGGGGCTCTACGAATAATCTGCGATTGAGGAAAATTGGGGCATCCCCGGGATCCTTGCCGCTGATGCCGCGGGGTATATTCTCCACATTTCCGCCCTGCTGCAGAAAGCGTTCAGTGGCATTCTCCAGTTCGGCGCGGATATCATCTTTTGATTCGGGTTTTTTCAATGGCCTGGTTCGCCTTTAGTAGCAGCTCGCAAACGGATCAGTATAACGCCGCCAGCAGACAATTACAGGGTCTTGCCGCTGGCAATCTGCTGCCGCAGGCGCGCCCCCGGGCCACTGCTTTGCAGCACGACCTTGCCGTTATCCAGCGCTATTCCCAGGCTGGCATAGATGGGCTCATAGGGAGGGATACTTGTGGAGGACACCAGTTCCTCATACAGCCCCTGGAACAGGATCACCCGATTCAGCTGGTCCAGGTGGCTTACGATTTCGACTACCGACAGTTGTTGGTCCGCGCAACACGCATTGAGCTTTTCCAGCGCCATATCCAAGGTGTATTTGCCGCCGGATTGCTGGCGCAGGCGAGCGTCTGCCGCCAGGAAATACCAGGCGCCGCTCCAATAGACCCGCATGAAACCGCCTTGCTGACGCATTCGTCTGCTGACTGCCTGCAGTGTCTCGCCATTGAACGCCTTTTCTGCCAGACCGCGCTGATAGCCATCGTATAGCTTTTGCCACATCTGCTGCTCGGTGATTACGCCACTGCGCACCTGCAGGATGTTCTGGTAGTAACTGGCCAGACCCTCGCTGAACCACGCGTCTCCGGAGCCCCGATAGGGGATGAGCAGATGGGCGAGTTCGTGGTAGCCGGTCCAGGCCCGTTTTAACTCGGCCACGCTGGCCTGGGCTGCGATAAAGAACTCCACACGGTCTGGCTCACCCCGGTGCACCTGTGCCCAGGGTATGGGGTCATCGGATCCAGCTGATGTGGGGGCCACGGAGATCTGCCAGCGTTGTCGCGGCCAGTGGCCATACACCTGTTGCAACGAGGTGGCGATGAAATTCAGCCACTCCACCAGGTTCTGGCGCATGCTTTCACTGAACTGGGGGCTGATGTCTATTTCCAGCACCCGGTCATCGCGCACCAATTGCTGGCGCGTGCCCTCGGCGGGGTGAACGTGCCCCGCCATCCCCGCAAAGCAGAACAGGAGTATGCAGACGCGTAAGCGCCGCAGGGCCTTGCTTGCGCACCTGTCCATCAGTTGATTGCCATGGCAGTTATCCCCGTTGGCATAGGCTCCATTACTCAGTGAGTCTAACCCGGGATGTTGCATTGCCATTACGGATACTCTGCAGCATTTTCATGTCCATGGTAACGCTATTTGCCGCAGAAAACAGTCAGCATATTTTCTCTGGGCGCCACAATCTGCTTTAATGCACCACAGTAAGTTTCCGGAACCATCTGCATGAATTTTATTCGTTCCACCCTGGTATTCGCATGGATCGTAATATCTATTATTCCGATTGGGCTGGCCCTGGTGTTTTGCACGCTGTTTTTGTCGCACGACAAACTGTGGTGGTGGTTCGCGGTGCCCTGGCTCAAAGGCGTGGTCGGTGCGGCGCGGATCCTGGGCGGCGTGCAGTACCGCTTGCATGGGGAAGATAACCTGCCCGCAGCAGATGATATGCGGCGGGTAATCCTGTGTCCCAAGCATCAGTCCACCTGGGAAACTTTCTTTTTTCCCAGCATGACCTCCCATCCTCTGGCCTATGTATTCAAGAAAGAACTGCTGCGTATCCCGATTTTTGGTTGGTGTATCGGGAGTTTAGGCATGATTCATATCGATCGCGGCAAACGCAGCGAGGCCTGGAGCAAGGTCGCAGAGCAGGGCCAGGTGCTGATGGACCGGGGCAAGTGGGTCATTATGTTTCCCGAGGGTACTCGCATTGAGCGGGGCAAAAAGGGCAATTACAAAAGTGGCGCTACCCGACTCGCGGTTACCACTGGTGCCTATGTTATACCTATTGCCGTTACCTCGGGGCGGTGCTGGCCAGCGCGTTCTTTTTCGTTTTTACCTGGCACCATTGACGTATCCATAGGTGAACCGGTGCCTTCAGAGGGCAGGGAAGCCGGTGAGTTGATGGAGGAAGTTGAGCGCTGGATCGAGGCCGAAATGCATCGGCTGGACCCGCAGGCCTACCCGTAAACACAATCCACAGGGAGAATTTAGATGTCTGCAGCAAAGATGATATTACTTGCAAGCTATGCTGTCCTGGCAGGACTGGCGCTGTTCATGGGAGACACCCAGGCGGGAATCTGGGGGCTGCGTATACTGGTGATATTGGCTGTGGCCCATCTGGTGGAAGTCGTGGTTTTTTTCAAGACCTGCCAGCGCGCCGGTGGTTCCCTGCCCGGACACTTGCTGAACGTGTTCCTGTTCGGCGTATTTCATGTGCGGGAAATAAAGTCAGCGGCGCCAGCCAGCTGAATTGCTCGCAGCGGCCTGCTTTCGTTCAGGGCAGCAACACGGCGGCCCCGCTGAACAGGCCGTCGCGCAAGTCATCCAATGCCTGGTTGGCCTGTTCCAGGGGGTAGGGGTGCACCGTGGTCTGCACCGGTATCTGCGCCGCCAGCGGCAGGAACTCCTCTCCGTCACGCCGGGTAAGGTTTGCCACTGAACAGATCTGCCGCTCTCCCCAGAGTATGTCGTAGGGAAAGCTGGGAATATCCGACATATGTATGCCCGCGCAAACTACGCGCCCTCCTTTACGTACAGCGCGCAGGGCTTGTGGTACCAGTTCGCCTGCCGGGGCAAAAATGATGGCGCCATCCAGCGCTACAGGTGCGGATTCAGATGACCCGCCTGCCCAGGTCGCACCCAGTTCCCGGGCAAATGAGCGGGCCTGGGTGTCGTCGTCCCGGGTAAACGCGTAGATTTCCTGGTGCCGGTAGCGCGCTACCTGGATGAGGATGTGTGCCGCTGCACCAAAGCCGTACAGTCCTATGCTGTGGCAATGCTCCACCAGGCGATAGGCGCGATAACCGATCAGCCCCGCGCACAGCAACGGAGCGGCCTGCAGGTCGCTGTAGCTGTCTGGCAGGGGAAAACAGTAGGCAGCGTCGGCCACGGTGTACTCTGCAAACCCACCATCAATCTGGTAGCCGGTATAACATGCCTGATCGCACAGGTTTTCCTGGTCCCGCGCACAGTAGTCACAATGACCGCAACTACCTCCCAGCCAGGGTACACCCACGCGCTGGCCGGGATGGAAACCTTTAACCGCCGCGCCAACTGCCTCGATCTCGCCCACTATCTGGTGTCCCGGCACCAGGGGCAGCTTGGGTTCCAGCAGGTCGCCGTCGACCACGTGCAGGTCGGTGCGGCAAACGCCGCAGGCGGTAACGCGCAGCAGTACCTGCTCAGGCCTGGGGGAGGGTATGGGCAGGTCCCGCAACACCAATGGCTCCCGTTGTCGCTGTAACACCATGGCGCGCATGTCTCAATTCTCCAGCGCGCGTTTCATGGTCTTGCAGAATGTCTTGAGAATTTGAATCCTCGCGTAGGGTTTATCGTTGCCTGAGACCAGGGTCCAGGGAGCATGGCTGGTGCTGGTTCGGCTCACCATCTGGTCGATTGCCTGAGCGTATTCATGCCACTTTTCCCGGTTGCGCCAATCATCCTCGGTGATTTTGTGGCGTTTATGTGCCTCCTTTTCGCGGGCCTCAAATCGCTTTATCTGCTCGTCTTTACTGATGTGAATCCAGAACTTGACCACGATACTGCCGTGTTCCACCAGCTGCTGTTCAAACTGGTTTATTTCCGCATAGGCCCGCTGCCACTCGTCGGCGGCGGCATAGCCCTCCACGCGCTCTACCAGGACTCGGCCATACCAGGAACGATCAAAAAAAGTACAGCGACCATCGCGTTCGATATGTCGCCAGAAACGCCACAGGTAGTGGTGGGCAAGTTCCTCGTCTGTGGGGGCGGCAAACTGCACCAGGCGGTAAAGGCGAGGGTCGATGGCACCGGTTACCCGGCGAATAGCGGAGCCTTTGCCCGCTGCGTCCCACCCTTCGAATACCGCAACCACCGAACGCTTTCGGCGATAAGCCGCCCAGGCCAGGTCCTGTAGTCTTGCCTGGTATTTTGAAAGTTGCTCTTTATACCGGTCGCGTTCCAGGGTCAGGCTCAGGTCCACAGTATCCAGGACCGTGGGCTGGGCGCTGATGGCAGTAGCTTTTTGCCCATTTTGGACCGTTACCTGGTCAGGCTTCGGTGACTTTGCGGTCATTGCATCGAGCACGATCTGCCCAGCGGTGATATCGCGATAGTTACGATCTTCAGACTCGATCAGTTGCCAGGGACTATGGCTGGAGTCGGTCCCCAGAATAAGTTGTTCGCAAACCTCCAGGGTTTGTTCATACTTTCCAACCAGCTCATAGGGATGATCTGAAACCCGTGGATTCTGTTGCTTGTCCGGAGCCGTTCCTTCCAGTTGCAGACGCTGTGTTTCTTTACTGACGTGCAGCCAGATCTTGATAATCACCGCACCGTCGTCCACCAGCGTATGTTCAAAGGTTTCGATATGCTTGCAGCGCAGGGCAAACTCGGCGGCGTCAATGTGCCCCTCGAGCATCGCCTGCGCGGGCTCCGTATACCAGGAGCCCAGGAATATCCCGATCTGGCCGCGCGCGGGCAGGCGGCGCCAGAAGCGCCAGAAGAAAGGCCGCGACTCCTCCTCGTCCGAGTGTTCCCAGAAGGTATTGGTCTGTATGCCCCGGGGGTCCATCCACTCGTTAAAACGGTGAACCAGTGACCCCTTGCCCGCTCCGTCCAGCCCGGCGATGACAATGATGACCGGATAATCGCGTTCGGCCAGATCAAACTGTGCTGCCAGCAAATTCTGCCGCAACGGAAGTTCCAGCTTACTGAACTCGCTGCCCTTGATTCGCTTGCCAACTTCCAGTGTTTCGAACATGGTGGCGCCCTGTTGTTTTGCCTAACTTTAGCGTATTTTTGCCCGCGGGAAGAGACTATAATCGGGTCGAATTTGATCGGGAACAATTAAAATGAGCTTTTATGACAGGCACATCCTGCCGCGTATTATCAATTGCGCCTGTGGCACCAAACCCATTATGCAGCAACGGGAAAAAGTTGTACCCCAGGCAAGTGGAGAAGTTCTTGAAATAGGTATTGGTACAGGCCTGAACCTGCCCTATTACGAGGCTTCCCAGGTAGATCGGCTGATTGGCCTGGACCCCTCGGAAAAATCCTGGGAACTGGCCGGGGAGCGCGCTGCCCACCTGGATTTTGATGTCGAATTTATAGGCTTGTCCGGCGAACAGATACCCCTTGCCGATGACAGCATTGATACGGTTCTGGTGACCTATGCGCTGTGTACCATCCCCGATCCAATGGCGGCTTTGAAGGGAATGGCGCGAGTCTTGCGGCCGGGGGGGAAGCTGATTTTTTGCGAGCATGGCATGGCCCCTGATCCCGCCGTGCGTAAATGGCAGGATCGGGTCAATCCCGTGTGGCGTAGCTTATTGGGCGGCTGCAATCTCAACCGGAATATTCCGCAACTATTGGCAGAGGGCGGTTTCAACGTTAACTCAATGGAGCAAATGTACCTGCCTAACTCTCCGAAAATTGCCGCCTATAATTACTGGGGCACTGCGCAATTGGCCTGATCCTGCGCATTGCGGTACCGGGTATGTCCCTACTGTTCAGAGTTCCACTGCTGCTTATGCTGCTGTTTTCCAGCTACGGTTGGGCGGCACAGCCAAATCTGAAGTACACGCTGACGGGGCTGGATGGTGAGTTGCAGCGCAATGCGCGCGCCTTCCTTGGCGACCCTCCCGAAACAACACAGGAACGGCTCAACTTCCTGGTTTCCGCGCGTGAGCGAGTCGAAAATGCACTGCAGGCGCTTGGCTATTATCGCCCGGATATTGAGCTGGAAGTACAAAGAGAAAATCCGGTGTGGCAACTGAATATCCGAGTTGATCCGGGGGAGCCAGTACATATTCGCAATATCAGCCTGCAGTTGCTGGGTGCGGCGGCAGATGACGCTGAATTTGCCCGGGCGATCGCGCAAATCGGCTTTGCCACAGGTGATGTGCTGCACCATGGTCGCTTCGAGAGTTTTCGCAATAAGTTGCTGTCCCTCGGGCAGCGCCGCGGGTATTTCGACGGCAAGATCGTGCTAAGCCGCGTCGAGGTGGAGGCTGTTAACGGCACAGCCGATGTTTTTGTCCACTATGCCAGTGGCATCCGCTATCGCTTCGGGGAATTAATCCACGACGATGAGAGCGTCGATTACGACTTGCTGGATGCGCTGCGAACTTTCCAAAGGGGGGACTTCTTCGAGGAAAAATTGCTGCAGCAGTTCCAGGGGCAGGTACAGCTCACCCGGTTTTTTGCCAGCGTAGCCGTGCAACCTGAGATACAACAGCGTCAGCGGGGCGAGGTGGCGATTCGCGTGCTACTGACGCCAGCCAAACGCCACAGTTTCAATGTCGGTGTGGGTTATAGCACCGACACCGAAGAACGCATATCCATGACCTGGACCACGCCTAAAATTAATCGGCACGGGCACAGTCAGGTGACACGGCTGGAGTACTCCGGCATCAACCCCAGCGGTCGTGTTACCTACAATATACCCCTGCGGCATCCTCTGAACGATATCCTGCAACTGTGGGCCCGGACTGAGGAAAATGAGTTTGGTGACATCGACAGCCAGCAGGATGAGATGGGTGCGCGGCGGGAGAAACGCAAGCAAAGCTGGGTTTACAGCTATTCTTTGCGCGGGCTTACCGAGACCTGGGAAGTGCTGCAGGAAAGCGTAACTAACGACTATTTATTGCTGGGTGCCTCTTTGGCGCATAGCACCCATAGCGGTTCGATTGTCGATCCCAGTGGCGGTTTCAGCCAGCTGTATACGCTGGAGCTGGGCAATCAGGAACTGGGCTCGGATTTAGACCTGGCCAGATTCGTGGGTAACCTGCGCTATATTGCCACGCCTTTTCCCAGGCACAGGTTTGTCGGGAGAACCGAATTCGGTATTGCGGAGACCGCCAGTGGTGATCGCGCAGAGCTGGCACCGTCATTGAATTTCTTTGCCGGTGGCAACCAGAGCATCCGCGGCTTTTCCTATCAGTCTATCGGCAATGAACTTAACGTAGTGCGGGCTGATGGTAAGAAAAAAACTCTCGTTGTAGGCGGTGACAGGCTGGCCATTGCCAGTGTGGAATACCAGTATTATTTTACCAATAGCTGGCGCGGTGCTTTGTTTGTGGATGGTGGTGATGCCTTCGACGATGGCGAATTCGATCTCAATTATGGTGCGGGCTTTGGCGTTCACTATATTACGCCGGTAGGCGCCGTTCGCATCGAATTCGCCAACAGCCTTAGCGACGACAACCCCGACTGGCAGCTGCACCTGACGGTGGGGGCTGAGTTTTGAAGACGCTGGTGCGGGCATTGCTGTTAGTGCTTGTACTGCTGGCGACAGGGCTGGTAATTGCACCTTTTACTGAGCGCGGCACGCGCGTACTGATAGCGTCGCTGCATGAATATACACCGCTGGATATTCGCTATGGTAGCGGCACACTCGGCTCCGAGGTCTCGCTGGAGCATATTGCCCTGGACACGGGTACGCTTGCGATTGAGCTGCAAGCTGTGGTGGCCCGGCTCGATCTCGCATGCCTGTGGCGCAGTGCTTTTTGCTTCAGTTACCTGGCAGCCGAGACCCTGGACATTACCATAACGCCGGCCCGGGAAGAGGCCCCCGGCGACGCAGCGCCGGTAAGTGAAGAGATCGAGAATAAACTGTTTGAATTCCCCGTAGACCTGGAGACACAGCAGTTGTCTATAGGTAATACCCGCGTGCGCTGGAGCGGGGGTGAATGGCGCAATGGCGCCGCTGAACTGGGTGCTCTTGTCCGTGGCTCGACCATCGCAATTACGGATGCCGTACTGGATAGCCCGGTGCTGGAATTGACTGGCGAGGATGATCCAGAGTTGCCGGTCGATGACCTGATTGCCCTGCCAAAAATTGACCTGCCCCTGATACTGTCGGTTGATGAATTGCGCCTGCTGCAGCCCAGCTGGAATTTTTATGGCAGCACAGCAGGACTGCAGGAATTGCTGTTGGCGGGAGAGTGGCGCAGTACGCAATTGCACCTGGAACGGCTCGATGGGCTCAGCAGTGAGTGGGGCGGGATGTCCTTGCAGGGTGATATCGATTTTCGCGATAACTGGCCGCTACATGCCGATAGTGCAGTTAGTCTGGCACAGCCGGCGCTGTGGCAGGGTCTACACGGTCGGGACGTAAGCCTGCAGGCCCGCGGTAGTCTGGCGGAAATGCAATTGCAACTGGTCTCATCGGGCGAGCCAGCGATAGCTGCTCAGGCCCAGTTCAACGCTATCGACCGGAATCTGCCGTTCCAGGCGGGGATTGATGTCGACTGGCCGCAGGCCTATGCGCTGGCCAACGTCGAGGGTGTGCCGGAGCCGCTGGGAGAGATGGTCATGGACGGCCCCTGGCACGCGACTTTATCCGGCTCGCTGGTGCAGCAGTCCCTGGCATTTGAGGCTGCTGTGAGTGGCCTTGGCTACAAGGATTTACAACTGATCGTCAATGCAGAGCATCGGGAGGGGCTAATTCATTTTGAAGGGGTGCATCTGCAGGATGCCTCTGACCTTATCGACCTGTCGGCCCGGGGCGAATGGCACACCGGGCCTGAGCAGCGCCTGGTGTTGTCGCTTGTGGCGAACCGTTTAGCGCTGCCGGCAATTAACGACGCCGTGTCAGGCCAGCTTCAGGGCAGTCTGAACCTGGATGCACAGCTGTCGGGAGAACAGTGGCAGCTGCTGCTGTCGGATGTCGATATTAGCGGCGACATCAATGAACTGCCTGCGAGCGTGCGCGGCCAATTACAAGTTGACCAGGATTGGCGGCTCGCGGGCAGTGACCTTCAAGCGGCGGTAAACGATGCAAAACTGTCCCTGCGCGGTGCGGCGCTGGCGCAGCGTTCAGGGGAAATGACAGTGGCTGTGCCTGACCTGGGCCGCTGGCAACCCGGGGCCCGGGGGGAACTGCAATTACAGGTACAGCTGGACAGTTCCCTGCAGCAGCTGAGCTACGCTGCGACAGTACAAGATCTGGACTGGGGCGGGATTAGCGTGGCAACGGGTGTACTGTCCGGTAACCACTCCCTGGATACCGCGGCGGACTTTTCCCTGAGTGCCACGGTAAGCGAGCTGCGAGCCAGACAGCTTGAACTGTCCACTATTACCCTCACCGGGTCCGGTGGCAGGCAGCGGCAGCAATTTGATCTCGACAGTCAGGGAGACATAGAGGGATCACTGCAACTGCTTGGCGCTATGCAGGGCGAGCAGTGGCGCGGCACATTACAGCCTGCCACATTGCAGTCTCCTCATGGCGTGTGGCAATTAGCCGAGGCTGTTGCGCTGGAGTGGCTTGGCGCTACGCGACAGCTGGCAGTGGCGAACCATTGCTGGCTCAGGGAAGAGGCCAGCATCTGCCCGGGAGAGTTGCTGCTGGGAAGTCAGGGCAGTGCCAGTATCGATGCCAGCGGTGATATGAGGTACCTGCAGACGCTGCTCCCGCCAGGTTTTAAACTGCAGGGCCAGCTGGAGCTGCACCTTGAAAGTGCCTGGGAAGAGGGGCTTGATCCCGTTGTTCGTGGCACCGCCGGTACGCGCTCTGTCGTTGTGACCCGACACTATGGTGACGGCGAAAGCGCCAGTGCGCAGTGGGAAAGTGGCACGGCCAGTTTGCTCTATGACAGGAATGGCCTGGCGCTACAGGCGGCGCTGCGAAGAGAGCAACGGGACGTATTATTCCTGGACCTGCTGTTGCCACCCGAGTCCGCCATGCCATTGCGCGGTGTGGTCCGTCTCGATCGTCTGCGGCTGGCCCCGTTTATAGCGTTCCTGCCGATGCTTTCCCAATTGCAGGGCGAGTTGACTGGCGAGCTGCAATTGCAGGGTAGTATCGACCAACCGCTCGCCTATGGTCAGTTGCAATTGACGGATGCGGAGTTGGGGCTGGTGGGGAATCCCACGGCATTGCAGAAATTGCAGGTAGGCCTGGAATTGCGCGGCGAGCGCGTGAATATTGCCGGGGACGGTGTGCTCGGTGGTGGCCCGGTGCGCTTGCAGGGGGAGCTGGGTCTGCAGCCGGAATTGTCGCTGGAGTTGTCAGTGACTGGTGAGCGTCAGAATATCCTTTACCCGCCGGCCACGGAGTTGCTGCTGTCAGAGCAACTGAAGATCATCGCCAAACCTGGCCTGTTCAGCGTCAGTGGCGACATCACGGTACACGAGGGGAGCCTGGAGCCTGAGGATCTGCCCGAGGGCAGCGTCGCGTTATCGGCAGACGTGGTTGAAGTGGATTACACCGGCAAGCCGATACGCGAGCGGCTGCCCTTCGACGTGGCTATGGATGTGCGCGTATTGGTGGAAAACAAATTTACCATCAGGAGCAGCATTATGTTCGCCACCCTGGGCGGGGAATTGCGACTGTTGCAACGTCGCCGTGAGCCACTGCAGCTTTTCGGCAGCCTCAATGTCATCGGCGGTGAACTGCGAGCCTACCAGCAGCAGTTGAGAATTCGGCGTGGCACCTTGAGCTTTAGCGGGCGACCTGATAACCCATCGGTCAACGTTCGCGCGGAGCGCAATATTAGTGGTGAGAATGTCACGGTGGGTATGCAGGTGCGCGGCAGCTACGATGCGCTGTCGCTGGAAGTATTCTCGGAGCCGGCGATGTCTCAGGGCGAAACCATGTCCTACCTGGTACGCGGCAGGGGGCTGGATGCCAGCACCGGGGAGGATGGCACGGCCATGGCCCTGTCACTGGCCAGTGGCGTGGTGAACCGCACTACCCTGGTGTCCGAACTCAATCGTATTCCCGGGGTGAATAACGTCAGCTTTGGTGCGGACGGCACTGCCGACGACACCGCAGCTACCGTGAGCGGGTACCTCGGCGACAGGATTTATCTGTCCTACGGCGTTGGCTTATACGAGCCGATCAATGTGCTGATCGCCAGGTTGTATCTGCGCACTCGCCTTTGGCTGGAGGTGGTCAGCCGCCTGGAAAACTCGCTGGATCTCTATTACGCCTTTGATATTGACTGACCGGGGTGGTTACCTAGGGTGTACTGGGCAGGATGTAAAGTTCTACCCGGCGGTTCATGGCGCGACCTTGTGCGGTGCCGTTGTCTGCGATCGGTTGCGTAAAGCCTGCACCTTCCACGAACATGCGAGTACGGGCCACTTCCCGGGTGGCCAGGTAATCCGCTACGCTGGCCGCGCGGCGCTCTGACAAGTTCTGGTTGTATTGCTTGCTACCGGTGTTGTCGGTATGCCCGGTGACCCGGATTTTGGTATCTGCATACTTGGCCAGCACCAGTCCGACGGAGTCCAGCACGGAATAGAAGCTGGATTTCAGGTTGTAGGAGTCTGTTTCGAAAGTAATATTGCCCGGCATGATCAGGCGGATATTGTCACCCTCGCGTACGACCTGGACACCGGTACCTTGCAGTTGTTCGCGCAGCTTGGCTTCCTGCACGTCCATGTAGGCGCCGACCCCGGCACCCACGATGCCGCAGCCCAGCGCGGCGTTGCGCGCTTTTTCTCTCGAGTCCATAGCCCCGATCAGGCCGCACACCGCCGCGGCGCCCGCCCCGTAAGTAGCAGCTTTGCTGGCCTGCTGCTCCCCGGTATAGGGGTTGGTGGTGCAGGCCGCCAGTGACATCGTGGCCACGAGCGCGCTCAGGCGAAATCTGTTCATAACAAAAATTCCTTGTGGCAACTGATGCCAGTGTTTTCAGAATCCAGCCGCCCTGTGCATGACGTTTGCCGGCGTCGAGAAAAAGAATTATAGGGCTTATCTGGTCTATGGCGGCATATTTATGTAACTTATCCGCTCTTTTTACGGGTACATGCACGGAGAGCAATGTGGGCGGTGACCTAACCAGTGCACAGCGTCAGACTCTTTCAGTCGTCGGGGATCGCCGGTTGATCAATCGCGAGTCCGACAATCAATTTATAGAAGCCCTGCAGCGGGTGGCCTGATGGATCCATTGACGCAGGGGGTGTTGGGGGCCAGCGTGCCCCAGGCATGTGCCAGGGGTCGCTACGGGGCTGTTGCCGGCCTGTTGGGGTTTCTGGCGGGTATGTCGGCTGATCTCGACGTTTTGATCCGCTCGGAAGCCGACCCCCTGCTATTTCTCGAATATCATCGGCAGTTCACTCACGCCCTGGTATTTATCCCCTTTGGGGGCTTACTGTGCGCGGTGTTATTACACGCGCTGATAGGGCGCCGCAAGGGCTTGAGTTTTCGCCAGAGCTGGTTATTTTGCACACTGGGGTACGCTACTCACGCATTACTGGACGCCTGCACCACTTACGGCACTATGTTGTTCTGGCCCTTCAGCGATGAGCGCTTCGCCTGGAACACCATTTCTATCATCGATCCGCTATTTACCCTGCCGCTATTGGCCGGGGTACTTTTGGCAGCTCGCAGGAAGCGGCCACTGTTCGCGCAAATTGCAGTGTTTTGGGCCTGTGCCTATATGGCCCTGGGTCTGTGGCAACGCAATACCGCGGTAGATATGGGGGAGGCCCTGGCTGCCAGTCGCGGGCACCAGCCACTGCGGCTGGAAGCCAAGCCCAGTTTCGCCAATATACTGGTGTGGAAAATCGTTTACGAAACACCCCAGCGGTATTACATCGATGCAGTGCGCGCCGGCTTGGCGCCCCGCGTGTATCCAGGAGATTCCGTGGAGAAACTGAATATCGCCAGGGATATGCCATGGCTGGATTTGCAGTCACAGCAGGCGCGGGACATCGAGCGTTTTCGCTGGTTCAGTAACGGTTATATTGCCCGCGATCCGGTGTTCAGCAATCGTGTCATCGATGTCCGTTATTCGATGATACCCAACGAGGTGGCACCGCTTTGGAGTATCGAACTTAAGCCCGGAGCCCAGTTACACCAACACGCAGCCTATCTTGTGCACCGCAATGCGGGGGGTAACAGCCTGTCCCGGATGTGGGCCATGGTGGCGGGTGGCTAAGCTGCCGCTGGAACTCAGCCCTTCAGAACGGCCTGCGCGGCATTAAGCGCCTTGCCCGGGTGAATGGCTGCGCCCTGTCGCACCAGCACGGCTTCCAGTGCATTCAGGCAGGTAATTACATTGCGCTCGCTGCTGGCGAAGCCCATCAGGCCAATGCGCCAGGCTTTGCCCGCCAGAGCACCCAGGCCAGCGCCAATCTCCAGATCGAATTCCTCCAGTAAGGTGCTGCGCAGCGCGTTATCGTCCACGCCCTCGGGTATATTGACCAGGTTGAGTTGCGGCAGGCGGTATTCCGGAGCAACGACCATCGACAAGCCCATCGCTTCCAATCCTGCCACCAGTGCCAGGTGATTATGGCGGTGGCGCCGGTGGGCGGCTTCCAGGCCTTCTTCCTGCAGCATCACCAGTGATTCGTGCAGTGCATACAAGGCATTGACCGGTGCCGTATGGTGGTAGGCGCGTTTGCTGCTGCCACCCCAGTAGCCCATTACCAGTTGCATATCCAGGAACCAGCTCTGCACCTTGTGCTCGCGGTTGTTGATGCGCTCAACGGCCCGCGGGCTGAAGGTAACCGGCGAAACTCCCGGTACGCAGGACAGGCACTTCTGGGTGCCGGAATACACCGCGTCGGCGCCCCATTCATCAACCAGCAGTTCAATTCCGCCCAGGGAAGTAACGGCGTCGACAATCGACAGCGCATTGCGCTCGGTGGCGAGCTTGCACAGGGTCGCCGCGTCGCTGCGTACGCCGGTGGAGGTTTCCGCGTGGACAAACGCCAGTACGCAGGTATCGGGGTGCTCGTTGAAGGCGGCGATAACCTTGTCTACGCTGACCGGTTCACCCCACGTGTCTTCAACCATAATCGCAGTGGCGCCACAGCGCTCCACGTTCTCCTTCATGCGCCCGCCGAAGACACCATTCTGGCATACGATGACCTTGTCGCCCGGGGATAGCAGGTTGACGAAACAGGCCTCCATACCCGCAGAACCGGGTGCAGACACGGGCAGGGTCAGCTCGTTAGTGGTCTGGAAGGCGTATTGCAATAACACCTTGATTTCGTCCATCAGCTGCACAAACAGGGGATCCAGGTGGCCGATGGTAGGGCGGGAGAGGGCGCCCAGGACACGGGCAGATACATCCGAGGGGCCTGGGCCCATGAGGGTGCGCTGTGGGGGATAGAAACTACTGGCCATGGTTGCCGGGCTCCATTTTAACTTTAAAAGGGGCGCAACGTTAACAGATTTTTGGCTTTGGCTTAAGCATCGACAGCGAATACAGCGTATTTACGCGTGTAATAACGTGCCGCGAAATTTAGTCAGTCGTGCACGGGCGGGGATGTCGCGAATATCACCAGCAGGGTCATGTCCTCCTCGATTTCAAAAAATGAGTGGGCGATGCTGGCGCTGATGTACAGCAGGGAACCCGGTCCCACGGCGCGCTCTTCTTCTCCTCCAAGCTGCATACGGGCTCGTCCGCTGAGCACCACATAGACTTCATCTTCGTCATGGGGCGCCTGCATATCTGTGCTGCCGGCAGCGAGGAAATAAATACCGCAATTCAGTGCCGGTACATTCAGAAATTCCAGGTACTCGACCGCTTCTCCCTTGAGTTTATCCCTGACCTCTGCCAGATCGAAAACCTGCCATGTGCTGTCGGTCATGCGCCCAGATCCTTGTGATAATAACGGTCCACAACTGGCATTCTAAGGTTATTCAATGCGTGATAGTATCCCTTTTCGATTTTTTACAGATAACAGGAATTAACTGTGAACAGACCTACAGTGGAGTACAATCTGGCGGCCAGCACACTGCGCCGGGCGCAACTAAATCCGGAGCGCACCGCCCTTGTTTTTGAAGAGCAGCAATACACCTATGGCGAATTTGGTGATCGCGTAAGGCGTCAGGCAGCCCTGCTGCGCGCGCAGGGGGTATGCGTGGGAGACCGGGTGGGTTACCTGGGTTTTAATCATCCGGCGCTGCTGGAAACACTCTTTGCCGCCCATACTCTGGGCGCAATCTTTGTACCGCTCAATTTTCGCCTGACCGGGCAGGAACTGACTTTTATCATCAATGATGCAGGTATCCATACCCTGATCGTGGACGATGCTTTACGCCCGGTGATTGAGCCGGTCCGGGATGAATTGTGCTGTCGCAACTTCTATACATCCGAAAGCGAGGCGTCGGGCTGGGGGCACCTCAGTACCGCCAGGGCAGAGGCGCAGCCATTGCATTCAGTGGTATCGGTGGACCAGCACGACGTGGCTATTATCATGTATACCTCGGGTACCACGGGCTTACCCAAGGGCGCGATGCTGACCCACGGCAATATTGTGTGGAACAACATCAATGCGAGCCTGGCCTTTGGTGGTTCCCGGGATGATGTGATTCTCACGGTGGCGCCTTTATTTCACATCGGCGGCCTCAACGTGATGACCCTGGGATCTTTTCACACGGGCTCAACCCTGGTATTGCTGCGTAATTTCGATCCGGTGCAGGTGCTCGCCGACATTCAGCGCTATCGCGTTAGCCATATGTTTGGCGCGCCGGCCATGTACCTGTTTATGGCGCAACAGCCGCAGTTTGCCGACACGGACCTGACTTCGATCAAGACCCTGATTTGCGGTGCGGCTCCGGTGCCGGAATCACTGATAGAACTGTATGGCGAGCGGGGTATCGATTTCTGCCAGGGCTATGGCCTCACCGAAACAGCGCCGTTTTCTTCGTTTCTTACCCCGGAATGGGCCATCAGCAAGCTCGGTTCTGCCGGGCAGGCACCGCTTTATAGCGATACACGCATCGTGGATAACGACAACCGTCCTCTACCGGTCGGCGAACGGGGTGAAATCTGCCTGCGCGGACCCAATATCATGAAAGGATACTGGAATCGGCCTGAGGCCACGGCAGAGGCTATCGACATGGAGGGCTGGTTTCACTCCGGCGATATCGGCTACCTGGATGAGGACGGCTTCCTGTTTATCTGTGACCGCCTGAAAGACATGGTGATTTCCGGTGGGGAGAACGTTTATCCCGCGGAAGTCGAGGGCGCGTTATACCGCCACGAGGCGATAGCCGAGGTGGCGGTGATTGGTATGCCGGATGAAAAGTGGGGTGAGGCGGTTACCGCTATCGTTGCGCTGCATTCCGGACAGGAGCTTACACTGGAAGATTTGCGGGAGTTCGCGGAACCGCTGCTGGCGCGCTATAAGTTGCCATTGCGCCTGCATATTGTCGATGCCTTGCCTCGCAATCCGGCGGGCAAGGTGCTCAAGT
>Ga0316187_10000970_pt1 | contig 23910 bp, 19 predicted proteins | sample CroRivburrow1_MG_FD_204927 | JGI IMG/M metagenome (GOLD analysis project Ga0316187, IMG submission 204927) | Coastal sediment microbial communities from Maine, United States - Cross River worm burrow 1 | ecosystem: Environmental > Aquatic > Marine > Coastal > Sediment | place: USA: Maine...
TAGGCTTTCCTCGCTTCCTTAACAGAGCAAATCTGGATCATCTTGCTAGCCCTATGGCGGTGCATGCCGCAAAAAAACTAGTTGAGGAAGTGAAATTTGACGTTGTCCATGGATTTGAGCATTACGCCGCCATCCACTATGCAGCCGAACACGCCAGAAATGTTCATGGCGCCATTTATGTGACAGATTGGGCAGACTGGATATCTACCTCCAGTAAACGAAAGTTTTATACACTGCCTGGAGGCAGAAAGTACCTTCGCTGGCTAGAAAGACGAGCAAAGCTCTCTGCAGATGGAGTTACAGCCATAAGCCATATCCTGCAGGCCGAGGCCGTAAAGATAGGGCAGCCTAGTGAGAAAGTAATCTTTCTGCCAGGCGGTGCACCAGCTTGCCGCTTGCAACCACTTGATATGAAGAAATGCAGGATAGGGCTTGACATCTCACACGAAGGTACGATATTTGGCTATATGGGAAGCTGGCTCACTGAAGAACTTATCCCGTTTTTAGAGGCCTTCTCCCTCCTAACTCAACAACCAAAACCAAAGATGCTCATTATGGGAAACAGCTCAGAGGAGCTTAAGAACTATGTAGCGAGCAAAGGCCTGAAAGATAGAGTGATGATAACAGGCTTTGTAGAGGAAGCAGTGATGAACCAGCATCTTTGCGCCTGCAATGCCCTACTGATACCGATGATAGACAATGAATACAACCGTAGCCGGTGGCCTAATAAGATTGGGGATTACATGGCGTGCGGCAGGCCAATTATAGCATCAGCAGTTGGCGAGGTCCCATCTGTTTTCGAGATGGGGAATATAGGGTATATGGTAAATGAAAGCATTGAAAGCATCTGTGAAGCAATGACAAACATAACCGATAACGATGGTAATATACAAGAGATTTTTGGCTCAACCGCACATACAATTGCAAAGGAAAGAATCTCTTGGGATGCACTTGCTGAAAAACTCAGCTCTTTTTACGAAGCACTGATAAAGAACCAGTAGAGCAATATTAACAATAGAACTAGGCAATTAAGAATGCATGATACAAAAGACTGGCATAAATTTTTCTCTGACTTTAATGTTTTTACCAACTCCATACGACTAAAACCATTCATTGAAGCCATAACGGCTGTAGCAAGCAGAGAAAAACCAATACTGGAGCTAGGGAGCGGTTCCGGGGCCACCGCACGAATACTTGCAGATATGGGCTACACCGTTATAGCCACAGATATAGATAACGAGGTAGTAAAAACACTACAGACCACCTCTTACTATCCAGAAGCACGACTGCGGGTAGAGCAAATGGACATGCTTGATATCAAGCATGAACCAAAATCCGCAGGAGTCATCATCCATCAAGGTTTACTTGAGCATTTTGAAGACGAAATCATCATTAATACTTTAAAAGAGCAAGCGCGCGTTGCTGATTGGGTAGTATTTGATGTTCCAAATAATAGAGATCATGAACAACATTATGGTGATGAGAGGTTTTTATCTTATGCCGAATGGAAGGAATTAACTCAACAAGCTGGTCTTGAGATTGTTAGTTATTATGGTCGCATGGTTCCACGATGGGTATATTTTTTACCATACGCGCTATTTACCAATAAAAGGGGCATATTTTCATGGCTAGGCAAAGCAACGGGTAAAGCCTACATTTTTGTGTGCAAAGCAAAATGACCACTATTTCTAAACCTAAATTCTAAGTGATTCAGCACTAATATCTTAAGCAAAATCAAACATGCAATTTAATTCTGCACTGGCGAAAAAAGTGGTTTACGCCTGAATGCTGTATATCACACATCTTGGCATACCTAGACATTGTAAGATTGCTGCTTTCCCAGAATGAATATCCTAAAGATATTATTAATGCGCCTAAGTCACAAGCTAGGTGGGAATAGTAAGGAAGAGACGCAAAATGCCTTTTTTTTCAACATAAAAGAATTACTATTAAACTCTAGCTTAAGCGTGCCAAACCACCTTATTAACCTAGCCATAAATTTTATTATTTTTGTTTTAATGGCTCGCTTTTTGGGGACCGCAGAAATTGGAGACTATGCAATAGCAATAGCAATAGCAAGTATTATTTTTGGTATCGCCAATTTTGGATTACAAGCAATACTCATCCGCCAAGTATCTATAACTCCTGATCAAGCAGAACGTTATCTAAGCCATGCTTTAAGCATCAGAGTATTTATTTCTCTCCCTGTCGGTACGACTTTATGTTACCTATTGGCCTCTATTCTCGAGTTTGAAGCCGGATTAATAGAACTGATATTGCTGACATCCATTTATGTATGGAATTCAAGCATAGTTCTTCTTTTTTATTCTCTATTTCAATCAGTAAACCGGTTTCACAATCAGTTAACAAGCAATATTATACATAAGATTTGTTCTCTATTGGGCTCTGTGGGATTGCTGTACATAAACTGTAACATTTTTCAGCTCATGCTATTTTTTGCAGTTCTTCAAGGGTTTTTTATTTTTTTGCTGATAGCAATCACCAGAAATAACATCTGCAAGGTAAAATTTGGCTTTGATTTTGATTTTTGCAAGAAATACATTCTAGAGTCCTTACCTCTCTCTTTAGCAGGCACCGCAGAATTTGTAAATCTTAAAAGTGATACAATTATCTTGGGAAATTATAAAAGCAATATAGAGGCAGGAATATATAATGCTGCATACAATATTTATCAAGGAATGATGGCAATTCCATATGCAGTTATTGTTGCCTTTTTCCCTACTTTTTCACGATACTATTCACATTCCAAAAGCCAAGCATACCACTTTTATAAAATAATTTTTCTACTCACTGCTTTTGCAACAGTAACAATCTCACTTATTGTTGGCTTATTCTCAGATGAAATAGTGCAATTCATTTATGGCCAAGAATATACAAACGCTGGATTGGTTGTATTACTCTTATCAATAAGCTTACCTTTTCTTATACTAAATAGATTAAACAATTTTGTGCTCGTTACGATGAAGCAACAGAAATGGCTATTCTACCTCATATTCTCAGGCGCAATTTTCAACGTCATTACTAATATTTTAGTGATTCCTACTTATTCATATATAGGCGCTGCAGTAACCACCATTTTAACAGAGTGTCTAATGATGATTGCAGGATTAATAAGAATTCGGCATATCTTTCTAAGTAATTGCAATGAAGACTGTATCATCAATGAATTTCAGCAATAGATCACTTTTTCAAAATACATTTGCTCTTCTATTGATCAATTATGTATTTATTGACCTTGTGAGGCGTTTTTTTGATGGGTCTCAGATTCTCTTATTATTTCTCGACATAAATATTATTGCTATCTATATGGTTTTTTTTGTCCTAATAAAAAATGGCAAGTTAATTAGCAAAAAGCTTATTAAGAGCGCATTAGTATTGAGCATATCCGCTTTCATAATTGTAGTGCTCATTCAATCCACCAATCAAGAAATCCCTTCCCTTTTACTAACTCTTGCAGGATTCAGAACATACTTGCTACCTATCCCAATGATAGCTATTGGGTACTATATTGCATCAAGCTATAAAGCAACTGATTACTATTATTTATACCGACTGCTCAAGCTATTGGTTTACCTCGCAGTGGCATTTGCCGGTCTTCAATGTTTATTAGATTTAAAATCATTACCAAAATTTGCTCAGATTGCCTTATCACCTATGACACCCGGCACTCATAACTATGGAGATGAACTTCTTTCACTTACCACCTCATTCTTTGCTAGCTCAAAAAGATTTGCAAGCTTCCTTCTCTTCAGCTATCTCATAGTTTGGGGAATCGCCAGAAATAATGGCTATAAAATGAAATCATTTTCAATCATTGTACTTCTTGGATTAGTTATAGGTGGCGCACGAGACAGTCTATGGCTATTTATAGGATTCCATCTTATCTATTATGGACGAGACGCCTTCAGTAGCCGGAAAAGCCTGTATATTATATTTTCTATTTTTTTGCCTGGAATAATTTTTGCTTACCTATTGTACAGCGGTTTATTTGATGCCGGGACAAGGTGGAAATTTTTATTTGCCACAGAAGATATGCTATGGGGACGCATAATCTTATTATTTCCTTTCTTAGATATTGATTGGAGCAATCCGCATCTACTCACAGGCCTTGGGCTAGGACGCTACGGCCAAGAAACAGTACTTCTGCCGAGCTACACAGAGACGGGCAGACACATGTCGTATACATTTTTCCATAGTAGAGACTTTTTCAATAGAGCAATTAGCTATGCAGATTCAGGCTTGACAAAAATTACCATTGAACTGGGCATCATTGGTCTAACCATTTTTTCCACCTTTGCAGTTGCAACAATCTCAGCTGCCTCAAAAGCTATTTTTCGCCAACAAAATAACAACTTACTGTTTTCCTTAGGGTTTTATACGCTAGCGTGGTTATTTTACATCCTAAAGGCACATGTATTCATGGGAAATATGATGATGGCGTCTCTGTTTTATCTTTCTCTAGGCTATATCTCATATAATATAGTAAACAGTGTGAAGCAAAAAGCGGCTATATCCATCTAGGGCAACCCAATATTATGGCCATAACTGTGCTCATATTGATACCATATTATCTACCTGGTTGTAATGCAGGGGGACCAACCAGAACAATTGCAAACCTGGTTGAGCATTTAGGTGACGAAATTAATTTAAAAATAGTCACGTCCGACCATGATTACAAAAATCCAACCCCTTATCAGGGCATCAATATTGATTGCTGGAACAGAGTTGGCAAAGCTAAAGTATTTTATTGTTCAAAAAACACTTTGTCGGCTAAGCATTTTACTGATCTGCTGAATGAGACGGAACATGATATTTTATATTTGAATGGATTATTCGAATACAATTTTTGTATTAAGGTTCTTTTGTTAATAAAACTCTCAAAAAACTATGGCAAGTCAATAATCATGGCTCCACGGGGCGTATTATCAAAAGGAGCCCTATCCTTAAAAACAAGGAAAAAAAAGCTTTTTCTAATTTTATCTAAATTTTTAAACCTGTATAGCAATATTGTTTGGCATGCTGCTAGTAATAATGAATTAGCTGACATAAAAAACAACATTGGCGAACATGCAAATAATGCGCATATGATCCCTAATCTTTCCGCACCATTCAGTGATAATTGCTGCACCGAGAATCATATAAAGATACCTGGAAATATAAATATAGTTTTATTGGGCAGAATATCTCCCATGAAGAATATAAAAGGAGCATTAAGTATCCTGCAAAAAGTGAAGGGAAATATCAACTTCCATATTTATGGCCCTATGGAGGACGCTGAATATTGGGCTCACTGCCAAAAACAAATTAACAACATGCCGGACAATATCAGCGTAAAATATATGGGGGCAGTAGACACCTCTCAAGTTCGAGAAACTCTATCCGCATATGATCTATTTTTTTTACCCACCCTTGGTGAAAATTTTGGCCACGTTATTATTGAAGCCTTATTGGCATCATGCCCTGTACTCATCAGTGATCAAACTCCATGGAGAAACTTAGAATCAAAGGGAGTTGGCTGGGATTTACCTCTTGACAATGGCCAGTTATTTGTATCGACCATAGAGAGAATCATTATGATGGATACAAAGCAATTGCAAGAACTAAGAACGGCCACTAGAAAATATGCGGAGCACAGAAGCATTACTGATAATTTATTAAACAAGGAAAAATATATAAAATTATTTCAACAACATCAACGACAGGCATAGTTTTGATTTATTAACATCAATGAAAATATTTGTGTTTTATCTTAGTAATTAATTTTCTGGAGCTCAAATACGTGGTTATCCTCGGATTGAATACATATCACGCTGATTCATCAGCATGCTTGGTAATTAATGGCAAGTTAGTAGCCGCTGCTGAAGAAGAGCGTTTCAATAGAATTAAGCACTGGGCTGGCTTCCCATCTCAGTCTATTCATTACTGCTTGTCAGAGGCCGGACTAACTATAGCCGATATTGATCACATTGCAATAAATAGTGATCCCAATGCAAACTTTTCAAAGAAGTTTTTTTATCTACTACTAAAGCGCCCTAGTATCAAGTATGTCATGGAGCGGTTAATTAACCGCAAGAAACGAACTACTATTTTAGACGAATTTAGAAAACATTTTCCTGAGCACCTTTACAAGCGCAAGATCCATCACATTGAGCACCATTTGTGCCACCTGTCCTCTGCGTTTTACGTCTCACCATTTAAGGAATCAGTTGTTGTTTCCATCGACGGCTTTGGAGATTTTTCAAGTGCATCCTGGGCAGTTGGTAACAATGGTAATTTAGCGGAAAAAGGAAGGGTCTATTTCCCTCATTCACTGGGTATTTTTTATCAAGCTCTAACACAATACCTTGGCTTTCCGAATTATGGAGACGAGTATAAAGTGATGGGACTAGCACCTTATGGTGAGGCAAAGTATTTAGCGCAAATGAAGCGTATCGTCAATTTAGAAGATGATGGCAGTTTTACGCTAAACCTAAATTATTTTAGACATCACCGTAATGTTGAGCTGCAATGGTCAGATGGCACCCCATCTATTGGGACATTATACTCGACAAAACTTGAAGAATTGCTTGGCCCAGCCCGCAAGCAGAATGATGAACTAACACAATTTCATAAAGATATTGCACGTTCTGTACAAGCCATGTACGAAGAAGCCTTTTTCCATTTACTAAATGTACAATATGAAAAATATCAAATTGATAATTTATGCATCGCTGGTGGATGCGGCATGAATTCAGTGGCTAATGGTCGAATACATTTAAATACAAAATATAAACATGTTTATGTGCAATCTGCATCAGGTGATGCTGGAGGCGCAATAGGCGCTGCATTCACCATTTTTCAGCGCTTTCACCATTCTCAATGTGAATTTTTCATGGAACATGCATACTGGGGCAGCAAGTATAGTAACGATGAAATTGAAGATACATTGCAAAGCAATCATTCTGCAATTAGTGATCAACGCTGCACTATCCAATATATTGAAAGTGAAGGGGAGCTATGCAAGAAAACAGCTTTTGCTATTTCTGAAGGTAAAGTAATAGGCTGGTTTCAAGGTCGAATGGAGTGGGGCCCAAGGGCTTTAGGCAACAGGAGTATTCTTAGCGACCCTCGTCGCACCGATATGAAAGATATCTTGAATCTAAAAATTAAACGAAGAGAGTCATTTAGACCTTTTGCTCCATCAATTCTGCGCAGCCATGTTTCTGAATGGTTCGAGCATGATGATGAAGTACCTTTCATGATGAAAGTATTTCAGATTCAGGAAAAAAAACGCGCATTAGTGCCAGCGGTAACCCATGCTGACGGCTCAGGAAGATTACAAACGGTTTGCGCCGATACAAACGCAAGATATCACGCATTGATAAGCGAATTCCATAAATTAACAGGCATCCCAATGTTATTGAATACATCTTTTAACGAAAATGAACCCGTTGTATGCACTCCTCAACAAGCCCTAGACTGCTTTCTACGTACAAAAATGGATTTTCTTGTGCTAGGTAATTGGATTGTTTATCGAAAGAGTTGAATACTTGTTTTTAGCATGAAGACAACAACTAAAGAAATTAAACACCTATCATCTCTCCTTATGGGACTTGTTTTGAGCCTTACTATACTCAATGCAATGTTTGTAGGTAAAAACACAGATTTTGAAGAATTAGCGCTAAACCAAGAAACAGTATCTGTTTATCCAGGCCACGATGGAATAACTATACATTGTAAGGGAGCATCAGATTCAGCGCAGTGCATAAGTGGTTTTAAGCAGTCCAAACTCTCACATGCTGCGTTATGGCTTGGTAATTCCCAACTGCACGCAGTCAATCAGTATGTGACTGGACAAAAAACCGCATCCTATATACTGCATGGCAAGCTACGATCTTCCGACACATATCTCACCACATTTTCTCAGCCAAACTCAAGCCTGAGTGAACAATTTATTCTATATGAATATCTTTCTTCACAAGCCAATTTTGACTACCTAATTTTACCACTAGTATTTGATGACCTAAGAGAGGCAGAACTACGGCAAGACATCATTTCAGCGCTTTCATTAATTCCACAAACCAGTTTGCTATTTAACACAAAATTGGGGCGCGCCTTAATAGATCGATATTCTCCTGCAACAGACCAAACAGAGGTCACACAAACCAATTTGTTGCTGAGAGACAAATCTGAAGAAGCATTAAACCACTGGCTTTCAAACAACACTAGCATTTGGAATACACGCTCAGAAGCAAGAGGGTCAATTATGACTTTTCTTTATCGACTTAGAAACACTGCTTTTGGCATCACAGCATCGACTAAAAGGCCAATGATCAAAACAAGATATGAACAAAATATCACTGCCCTCAAGGAAATATTGTCTTCTGCTGAACAAAAAGGTACAAAAGTAATAATGTATATAGCTCCAATTAGGAATGATGTGCCTCTACCATATATTGAAAGTGAGTACCTTACATTCAAAAACCAGATGAGCAACATATCCACTCTTTACAGCAATGTCCTTTATGTCACCTTCGAAGATATCATCACTGCATCTCTATGGGGCCAGAAAGACTCTACAGTGGTTGGAGGCAAGAAAGAGATAGATTTTATGCATTTTCAAGCAGCCGGGCATATGATATTGGCTGAGCAGCTATTTTCAGTAATAAAAAGCACACACTGATATGCTCTTTAACTCAGTAACATATTTATTATTTTTATTTGTCATAGTAACACTATACTGGACACTCCCTCGAACCCCAAGGTTATATCTAGTCTTTTTATCTAGCATCACATTTTACGGATTTTGGAAATTTACCTTTGTTCCTGTAATGCTGGCTTCCGTTATTTGCGACTACTTCATAGCTAAAAGAATATATAGTGAAAAGCAAAAATTAGCCAAAAAATATTGGCTAATCATTAGCTTAATCTTTAACCTTGGACTGCTTTTCTACTTTAAATATTTAATATTTTTTACCGATAGTGCGTTTGGATTAGCCAATATGATTGGGCTGCAAGCCGACCCTTTTATATTAAATATTATTCTTCCAATTGGCATTAGCTTTTATACATTTCAAACTATAAGTTACACCGTAGATGTTTATAGAGGCTTTATTAAGCCTGAGAATAATTTTATCCTGTTTGCCAGCTATGTTACTTTTTTCCCTCAGCTGGTTGCTGGCCCAATACTAAGAGCAGTAGAGGTGATACCGCAGTTAGATAAAAGACCTACATTCAAGCTAAGTAGCTTCGAAAACGGTATACGCCGTATTATATTTGGCCTGTTTCTAAAAGTTGTTTTAGCAGACAATCTTGCGCCACTTGTTGACTCAGGTTTTTCAACTTCGGTCGATAATTTAAGTGCAGTGGACGTTTGGACCCTTGCATTTCTTTTCGGATTTCAAATCTATTTTGATTTCTGCGCATACTCACATATTGCACTGGGCTCAGCAAGATTAATGGGGATCCAATTCCCTGAAAATTTTAATTATCCATACCTTGCAACATCCCCACGAGAATTTTGGAAAAGATGGCACATCTCATTATCTAGCTGGATTAGAGATTATCTTTATCTCCCTTTGGTTGGTGAAAAAGTGCAAGATCGATCAGTGGGAGGACTAGCTAACGTCACACAACAGAAAGAAAAGAGTAAAAACATTGCCCTATTTTCAACTTGGGCAATTATGGGATTATGGCATGGAGCAAATTGGACCTTCATGATTTGGGGGCTTTATCATGCCATTTGCATCTATATATACAGAATATTAGCTCCTGTTGCCCATCATTGGTCTAAAAAAACCAAGCATGTCTGTGGCTGGATGATTACACTTCCAACAATGATGCTAGGTTGGATTCCTTTTAGATGTGAATCATTGAATGATACATTCCAGATGTATCTATTAATATTACAACCAGGAGCATACACGTGGTTAGGCATGAGAGAGAATGTATATCTAGTTACGGCTTTAGTTCTACTACTGTTCATAAGTTACTATTTTATATCACGATATTTGAAGCATTTTGTTCAAAACAAACCCATAGCAAGAATTGTCGGTGATACAGTTTTGTACACTATTGCTATATCATTTACCGTGGTATTTTTACGCCCGATAAACCAATTTATATATTTCCAGTTTTAATATTGCGCATGTATTTACCACTGAGCCTCAAATGAAGTTATCTGTCATAACTGTTGTCTACAACAACAGCAAAACAATTGAATCAACTATTCAGTCTGTTCTAGGCCAGTCATATAATGACGTCGAATACATCATCATAGATGGTGCATCAAATGATGGAACTATCAATGTAATTCAACCCTTTGAAGAAAAAATATCCGCAATTGTTTCTGAGCCAGACAAGGGCATGTACGATGCCATGAATAAAGGCATAAGATTAGCCTCTGGCGATGCTGTTGGTCTATTACATGCCGATGATATATATGCTGATAATAAGGTTCTAGAAAAAGTTGCTACTGTGCTAACAGATGATGAAGTAGATGCATGTTATGGTGATTTGGTCTACGTAAGCGAAGATGACTTAGATAAAATCGTAAGATATTGGAAATCAGATACTTTTATACAAGGCATGTTTGCGAAAGGATGGTGCCCACCACACCCAACATTCTTTGTGAAAAGCAAGATATACAGAAAATTCGGTCTTTACGACCTATCTTATCCCATTGCAAATGATGTTGAATTAATGATGCGTTATCTAGAAAAGTTTAAAATTAGAACAAGCTATATTCCAGAGATTTTGGTAAAAATGCGCATAGGCGGTGTTTCTAATAATAGCATGCGAAATATTATATGGCAGAACCAGCAGATTTTAAAAGCTGCCAAGAATAATTCTGTACCTATCAATACTATTGGCTTTATTTGGCATAAGCTTGCATCACGATTAAGCCAATACCATTCACGCCCCTCAAATGTGTAAACGTAGTATTTTAGTTACAGGCGCTTCTGGCTTTATTGGCCGTGCGTTATGCGCCGAACTAGTAAATGCTGGTCACAAAGTAGTCGGGGCTGTTAGAAGTGAACCATCAGAAAGGATTACTGGTGTAAATTACATCACAGTCGGCGATATTAATAGCGAAACCCAGTGGACCTCTTACCTAGACGATGTGGACGTTATCATTCATCTTGCTGCTAGAGTGCACCAGCTAAATGAAAACACAAACGATCTAATTAAGAAATATCGAAAAGTTAATGTAGAAGGAACTCTTCATTTAGCAAACTCTGCTCTTAATGCTAATGTTAGGCGTTTTATATTTTTAAGTAGCATTAAGGCAAATGGAGAGAAAACAGTAAAAGGCATGCATTTTAGTGCTCAGTCTACTCCTGAACCCTGTGATCCATATGGTATATCTAAGTATGAGGCAGAGGTGAGCTTAAAAGCGCTAACCAGCGACACTAATCTCGACATTGTGATTTTACGACCACCACTAGTTTATGGGCCAAAAGTAGGCGGAAACTTTATACGGCTGCTGGGGATTATTAGTAAAGGGATGCCACTGCCATTTGGAGCTGTAAATAATAAGCGTAGTATGATTTTTCTTTATAATCTAACTGATGTAATTCGGGTCTGTATTGATCACCCTAAAGCCGCAGGGAAAGTCTTATTGGTGTCGGATAAAGAGGATCTATCAACAGCCGAATTAATTACAAAAATAGCTTCTATAATGAAAAAGAATATTTTGCTGTTATCAATACCTATAGTATTCATGCATAAACTGGCAACACTCCTTGGTAAAAAGCAAGAAATAGAACGCCTTTGCGAAAGCTTATCTCTTGATATAGATGAAACAACTCAGCTGCTTGATTGGGTGCCCCCAATAAGCATGGATGAAGGATTAACTCAAACTATAGCATGGTATCATGACGCTTTTAACACCCATAAAAGACAATAGATGCTCCACAATTATTTATTGCGAATTTCAAGTTAAGCTTAGCTTCAAGCCTCAAACCAAAGCGCTTCGAATGCTTTATTCTATAGCTCCTGTAAGTTTTGTAAGTTTACTTACTCTAGTAGCAATAATTATTTATGCGGCTATTAGCGAAGCACTACTACTATCACGCTTTCACTATCCACATGGCATTTAAAATAACTTAACGCTATAAGCCCATCAACAAAGATATGTTGCTCACATGATTTCCTGCTTAAGGAGAAACATTTGAAACACCGGATAGCAATTATTTCTAAAAATCCGATTCCTTACCATTCACCACTATACAGAGAACTGGCCTCTTCTGATGTGTGTCTTGAAGTCCTTCATTTGGATAGCATGGGCGTTGAACCTATTACCGACGAGGAATTTAAGATATCCGTTGTATGGGATGTGTCTCTATTGGATGGCTACAATTACTCATTTCTAAAGAATTATTCCTGGAATGAATATGGTGGTTTTTTTTCCAGATTAAACCCTGGATTATTTAGTAAAATAAAGAATTCAAAATATGATGCTATTCTACTACAGGGCTATGATAATTTTTCTTGTTGGCTAGCACTCTTTACAGCCAAACTCTTTAACCTAAAAGTGATTTGGCGAGGAGAAGCAACATTAAAATCTAATGAAAACGATTCTTCTTGGAAAGGCAAATTAAAGAAAATTATTTTAAAACAATTCTTTGGGGCTTGTGACGCAGTGATGTTCAGCTGCACTGGTAATAAGGAATACCTATTGCACTACGGAGTTGCAGATTCAAAAATGTTCCCAATCCCATGCGCTGTGGATAACAACTATTTCCGAAAAGAACGCAAACACTACTTGGGTAAAGAGTCATCGATCAAGGCTGGCTTAGGAATAAGCGAAAATAATCTTGTCATCCTATTTGCTGCTAGGTTTACCACACGAAAGAGACCATTAGATTTATTAGCCGCAGTCAACAGCATTGACCATGAGAATATCACAATCCTTTTTCTTGGTGATGGGGTGGAAAAGAAGCGTATGGAGCAATACGTTACTGACCATGATATCAAAGCAGTTTTTCTAGGATTCAAGAATCAGAGTGAAATAGCACGTTATTATAGTATTTCTGATGTTGCAGTTGTTATCTCCGATTACGACCCATCTCCTAAAGCAATGAATGAGGCAATGAATTTTGAGCTACCAATTATTGTATCGGATGTTGTTGGAACAGCAAGAGACTTAGTAAAGAATGGAGATAATGGCTTTATTGTTAGTGTAGGGGATATCGAAGCAATCGCAAGACACCTTAATAAATTTAATTTTAATCGATGCCTGGCAAAAGAAATGGGGGAAAAGTCACTAAAAACCATAAACAAATGGACTTTCTCAGAGGATGCTCGATGGGTTAAAAAAGCTCTGGATTTCTCTACAAGATAGAATCACATAGTGAACTAATATTATATTTCATATGAAAACTAAGACCGCTTTTCAAACACCCAAAGATGGGCATTATTTTTTTGGTTATTATGATAAATCAGCCATTGATAGAACTGCGACAAGGTTGCTTGTTCAAAAAACATCTTTTATTGATAGGATGCCGCAAAGTGAAGATCAATTAGAAATAGGCTATTTTAACTTTGTTGATAATCCAGCCAACTTCATCTCAATAGCCAAAACCAAAGCCTGGAATTGGCAACAAGGTTGTATGCTGCAATGGTTAGGACCAGACCACAAATCAAAAATAATTTACAACGACAGAGTCGACGGCAAGTATGTTTCAATTATTTATGATTTGAAAAGTAAAGTAAGCACTACATATGATATGGCTGTGTACTCAGTTAGTCCCTGTGGTTCTAAAGCACTCTGCATAGATAATGAAAGGCATTATTGGTTTCGCAAAGGATATTCCTATGAAGGAATAGAAAATCACAAAAAAAACACTAAGTTAGACTCCAATGATGGCATCTGGAAATTAACCCTAACTAATGGCTGCGTCGAAAAAATCATTGATTTATACAAACTTGTAACGCAAAACCCAGTGGATAACATGAAAGATGCTACGCACTATTTTGAGCACATTATTTACAGCCCAAATGGTAAGCAATTTCAATTTCTTCATCGTTGGCTACCAAGAGATGGGGGATTGTTCACAAGACTCTATGTAGCAAACGACGATGGAACAAAGATAAGACTTTTAAACGATAGTGGCCGCATGACTCATTGCTGTTGGAGAGATAATGAAACCATTATGGGCTGGGGAGCTATGGAAAGCCCAATCACAAAACTTAGAAAGTACAGTTGGGCTGCAAAGCATATTATTAAACCACTTATTCCTTTATATCGAAAATTTTCACGCGGAAATTCTGTACAAGGGAACAGCAAATTAAGCAGCTTAGTAACTGGCGACTGTTATCTGTCAATAAATATTGATAGTGGCGTTAGTAAAAAGATTCTAGCTAATGAACTAACCAGAGATGGACACCCCACCTTTTTAACAAACAACAGAAACCAGTTTGTAACTGATACATATGCAAACCCTGACGGAATATTAACTCTACTATTTGGAGATATCAAAGCCAATAGCATTACTATTGTAGATCAATTAGCATCAATTGCTAAATATGATGCAACACCAATGCGATGTGATCTGCATCCGAACCTATCGTATAATGGACAAGCCATCGCCGTTGACACCATGAATGATGGCTGTCGGTCTATTTATATTTATGACATAACCAAGCTTGTAAACAATTAACATCCTTGAAAGCTATTCTTTAAGAAGAATATTACACACTAGTTACTAGAAAGGTTTTGCTAACCAATGGTGAAGAAAATGAGTGCCAATGCAAGTAGCACAGACAATGATAACATCAATATAGATAGAAGCATTCCATTTCAGTCACGGCTGTGCTGTACCAGCTGCAGAAGCGATCTTGAGGCTGAAGAAGACTCACTGGTATGCGTTAATTGCAGCACAAGATACCCTGTAAAGAACAATATCCCCCTATTTTCATTTGATTATATACAATCCAAGGGCGTAGAGTCATCGAAAGAAAAAAAGGATAGGTCCCTAACCGCTAGAAAGCTGCCTTTACTGAAAAAAATATATATGCTCTTGACTCCCCCATCATTTATGTTTCTTCAGCGAGGAGAAGACAGGCTTGAGCACTTCCTGAAGGAGCAATATTCGAATATTGAAAACCCATTTATAGTTGACATCGGTGCAGGAGCAAAACGATGGCAAAATGTCATGAGTGTTGATATTTATAACTATAATGGAGTTGATTATTGCGCCTACGCTGAAAGACTACCATTTAAAGATAACTCTGTTGATATGCTAATCAGCCTAAGCGCTATTGAGCATTTCAAGTCTATGCGAAATGTTTACGAAGAGTTCATGAGGGTTATCAAACCAGGCGGTATTATTTTTATAAGCGCCCCTTTTATTTATCCTTTTCATGCAGAGCCATCAGATTATCACCGCTGGTCTGCTAATGGCTTAAGGGATGATTTCAATTGTATCGAGGAAATAGAGAGCGGAGGTTATGTTGGCCCTCATTCAGCAATGCATGCTGTTTTATCTTCCTATTTTTCTTGGATGCTATCCTTCGGGAACCACTCCCTCTACATGATAATAAATTTATTTTTTGGGTGGCTGCTATTTCCTTTACAAATAGCTGACAGGCTTAGGGGGCAGTACAGAAAGCCCACACCTGTCGATGCAATTGTATATTTTGTTGGCAAGAAGAAAAACATATGACTTTTATGATCCATCTCTTAATAACTTGGTGCATCTAGAAATGAGCTCAAAAGAAATATTGCAATATACCAAGCGCAAGGTCGCATTTACCATTACGCGAAATTTCGTAGGCCGGCTAATTTCATACATTTATAAAGATAGCATTCCATCTAAGCATGGCCTATCAATAGATACAAGCAACCATCGTATTGACTCGCAAACCAAGGCTTCAATATTTTGGGGAATCTATGAAGGAGCAGAAATGCGTTTTGTAGAAAGATATTTGCCTAAGGATAATGACGTTATTGAGCTAGGTGGAAGTGTTGGGGTAATTTCATCCCTGATACGAAAAAAAACGAATGCACAGACCAGGTTGTTTATAGTTGAAGCTGATGACGAATTAATACCTTCAATTGAGAAAAATGTAAGAACAAACAACCCTGGAAAGGAGTTTAGAGTTATTCATGGCGCTATCTCTTATTCTGAATCAGATGAAAAAGGAAATACCCTGTTTTATGCTTCCGATAAGAACACAGGTGGCAAGAAGTATTCTAACAATAAAAGCAGCAGCAATAAGCTCTTAAAATCAGTGCCATCTGTTAAATTAAGGGATATTATAACCAATAATAATATTGAAAATTTCGCCTTAGTTTCAGATATTGAAGGAGCTGAGGCTGAATTACTTGCCAATGACCATAAAATATTAGACAAATGCAACTTCATCATCATAGAGCTACACAACACTGAACTCGAACAAGAACCAGTAAAAATCAAAGAGCTGCTTGATAAGCTATTAACAATGGGTTACAAACTGTTGGACAGCGATGGTGCAGCAGTGTTTGTTTTGAGCAAATAAGCAGCCTTAAGCAAGAGATACAAAACAATTCACGAGAATACTAACCTACTCTGCTAAAAGAAGTTTATTCAATTATTAGGGCCGCATCAATTGCTAGCGCAGCTCTCTACTGTAGTGTCACGCTCACGCCCTGTCGCATTATTCCACAAGTAAAGCATTAGACTAACCGTAAACCACATTGCTAGTGGCACAAAATGAACCATAACGCGATTTCCAGAATAACCAAACCCTAAAATAAGCGGATCCTCAAAAACTGTGTAAATAATCAAAATAATAAATAGTGAGTATATTATGCAGTTAAAAGTAAAGGAAAGTTCTCTAATACCCTGTTTGAGGTTTATTCTAGAAGGATTCTTTTTGTTAAGAAAGTAAATTAGATACACCACTAAAAAGCACAAAAATGAAAGCGTGATAGGAACCCATAACCCTACCCATCGACCATATCTATTATCAAAAAGCAATTGTGCAAATTGAGCAGCAGTAGCCTGGAAGGAGCCACTGCAAAAGTAGAGTATAAAAACACTACTTACTAGAAGGCCCAAAGAAAGGAAAAATGCCCTTTCTTGCCCAATACGCCAAAAGGGAATCAATATTAGTAAAGCTACTCCAATAATCGGAATTAAACTATAAACCCCACCACCATGGCCAGATGTCGTAAATAGTGAGCCATAATCTGTTAACACAAAATTGCCCCAAATATGCCAAGCTGTTGAAACAGCGAGAAAGATCATTAATGCTAAGGCTTTTAGTTTTGGCGGAACATGACAGTAAGTGACAAGAAAAGCTAATGGTACAAGTGAAATTACCAGCATTTCTTTTCTTAATAAAGCTGTTGCACCAAGCAGAATACAGCCAATAAAAAGCCATATCGATTTTCTGTTATCCATATAAAGCGTAAGCATTAAAGCGCCTAAGGTAAAGTAACAGGCGGTCATCCAGTTGCTGTGCAAAAATCCTAAGTGAAATTTGATATTATGATTATTAATTAAAACAACAGGAATAAGAAAAAAGAACAGCGAAGATATGAATGGGAACTTATTTTCTTTTTGGTTCCAGATACCCAGCATGCCTAACATCAGAAATAAACCAGAAAGCATTGGTAATGTGAAGTGCCATTCATGGCCAAGCTGTTTAACAATATTAGAAGAAGACACCATCAAAGGTAACCTAGCACCTACCACCATCTCAACGATACCTGCATTTGCAATACTATTAGCAACAATACCAATATTATGAAAGATCACGCTTACAGCTTCATATTGATGAACATCGGGTGCAGACTTGACATTATCTCTTGCTGTAAGCACTACCGTTATAATTAAAAGCATGCACATAACAACATATGGCGAGGAGGGTTTTAGGTTGTTGATTAGATTTACATGCCAAGTCTCTATTGTTGAATCAGCTTTATGATAATGAAAATGCCAATTCAGCATAAGAATAATCACCAATACCAGAGCCGTATTTCCTAGAGTAGCGCTTATACCAAAAAACAAACAAACTATTTGCGCACAACAGAGTGCCACCCACCCGATAAACCAGCTTGTAGCAACCAATAGCAGTCGGTTATCTTCCCTAACAAAAGGAGCAAGAAATAGTAGTCCTATTATAAGGGCAATAATGCTAATACTTATTTCAATAAACATAGTTATTGTCTAAATTCTCTTTGTATATAGCTATATCAGCAGTGTGATTGTTTCTCATCGAAAGCAAAATTTTCTGGGACAGTGTACAAGATTGTTTTATCTTTTCCATTCATCAGAAGCAATCTCCAATCTTGGCTCTCTTTGTGCAGATGCTCTTTTAAAATACGAAATTCTAGATTATTAAATGACGAAAAAATATAGGGAAAGTTGGCTTCTACAGCCTCTAAATTAGAACAATCAAGAAAAGAATAAGAATTATCAACGCTGTATATTACAGGGTATATATACAATCGAATTAGAAATGCCCTTATACGTTTTACAAATGCATGTTCGACAACATTCTTATAGTCAGGCCCATACAGTGTGAACTTATGAATATTAGGATTATTCTGGAAAATACTTTCATTCAGAAACTGAGTGTAGGCCCCTATATCGCCCATTACCCAGCTAGTTCGCATAGGCTGGTATTTCGCCACCGGATCAAACGTAACTTTTAGTCCGTTGTAAGTTGCATTTTTCCAGAGTGTGACGGAATATGAATAGGTTAGAGCTGCAAAAAGCAAAAAGAATAAAACCCGCAGAAAATAGTTATGCATATATTTCCTAGTGCTATAGCGATAGCTGGGACTCTCAATAGCATGTAGCCAATACTCAGTTGACAGAGCAGGCATTCACTCTACCACAATAGCCAGGTGACAACGCGCTACTATAAACTCTGAGTTTCAAAAACTATATTTTATCGTTTTGGTAGCCACCTAAGCAATATTGGGAAAGGCAAAATCACTTTATCAGTGCTATTTCTAGTTTTTCGACATATAGAGCCCATTTTGTTTGAGTTTGCTATACTGATCTGCCAATCACATATATATTTAGTAAGGATATACACATAATGTGATTTCTTTTTTAGTTATAAGAAAATCTGGTTCCCAACGCCTAAGGTATAAAAAGAGTCCCAATGAGCAAAAAATACGGAGTAAGTGTAGTTATACCTGCATACAATGAAGAAAATGGGATTGCAGGTACACTAGAAGCCTTGATAGCATCACTACAGAAAGCCACATTTGATTATGAGATTATTGTTGTTAATGATGGATCAACTGATAATACTGGCTCCCTACTTACAAAATTCCCCGTCAAGGCCATCACAAATGACATAAATCTGGGATATGGTGGCTCAATTAAAAATGGCATTCAACAAGCTACGCATGAATTAATATGCATCACTGATGCAGATGGCACATATCCGAATGAACGCATTCCAGAATTGGTATCAGAGCTAATTAGCCACAATGCAGATATGGTGGTCGGTGCAAGAACTGGATCCCAGGTAGCGATCCCCTATATTCGTCGCCCAGCTAAATGGGTTATAGGTAAGTTAGCAAATTACTCAGTTGCTAGAAAAATACCCGATATTAATTCAGGGCTGAGAGTATTTCGGCGCGATATAGCCTTGAATTTTTTCAACTTATTACCTAATGGGTTTTCACTTACAACAACAATAACATTGGCAATGTTGACTAACAATTATAAGGTTAGATACATCTCGATAAATTATTTTCCCAGAAAAGGCAAGTCCAAAATACGGCCAATCCATGATACGGTCAATTTTCTTATCTTGATAGCACGTATCGCATTGTATTTTGCGCCATTAAGAATATTTATGCCGTTAAGTTTTATATTTTTTATATTAGGGCTATTATGGGGAATATCTAGTTATGTTTGGCTTGGAAAGGTTGCTGACCTCAGTACCTTAGTACTCATCCTTGCATCAACTCAGCTAGGAGCAACTGGAATGTTGGCTGAGCTTGTAAATCATCGCATCCCTAACAGTTATGTGAACAACAGGAATGAAGATTAACCCCCACTTTACAAATCATGGCTAGCACTCCATTGCTGAATTACAAATAACATTCGGGCGTTTATGAAGATCTTACTAGTCAATCCCCCCCGATTTCACGAACTGGTTGGCAAAAACCCCGGAGTAATCGAAGAAAACAGGGGCTATAACCCTCCATTAGGAATCTTAAGCCTCGGCACTATGATCCGTCACCTGACTGGTGACAAATACGATGTAGAGCTACTTGACTGTCAGCCACGCCAACTAAGCTACGAGTGGATTGAGAAGTTTTTTAAAGAAAACCAGTATGATGTAGTTGGTTTGACAACGATGACTTTCACACTAATAGATGTGTGTAAAACAGTCGAGATCATAAAAAAATGTCAAAAAAACTGCAAAGTGGTCTTAGGAGGGTCTCATGTCCATATTTTTCCAAAAGAAACACTTCAGTTAGATAATGTTGATTATATTATCCAAGGGGAGGGCGAATATGCCTTTATCGAGTTGCTCAACGCACTCACTGATGACAAATGCCTAACCAGCATTCCTGGACTGGGCTACAAACATGAGGGTTTAATATTCACTAACGGCATCGCACCAAAAATCAATGATCTTGACAAGCTACCACCACCTGATCGCACGTTACTACCAATCGACCACTACAGCTCACTACTAGGCCGCAATAATCGCACCACCACCATGTTTACAAGCAGGGGCTGTCCGTATCAATGTAGATTTTGCGACCGACCAACATCAAAAACAATTTCTGGGTTTCGCTGGAGGAGCGCAAAGAGTGTTGTAGATGAAATTGAGATGTGCGTAGAACTGGGAATACCTGAGATCCTTATTTATGACGATACATTTTCCGTAAGAAAAGATCGCGTTTTTGAAATTTGTGACGAAATCCAGAGCCGACAATTAAAAGTAGTTTGGGATGTGCGTGCACACGTAAATACAGTAAATAAAAAACTGCTAAAAGAGATGAAAAAGGCTGGATGCGATCGTATTCACTATGGAGTAGAAAGCGGCAACGATCGCATGCTTAAAAAAATCAAAAAAGGCGCCAATATTGCAACAGTAAAACAAGCATTTAAGGATACGAGAGACGCCGGCATTGAGGTTTTAGCTTACTTTATGGTGGGTTTGCCGACTGAAACAACACAGGATATTCAAGATATTAATAGCTTGGCACGAGAACTAAAACCAAGCTATTGCCACTACACAATTTTTTGTCCTTATCCAGATACCGCTATATATAACGAAGGTTTAGAAAAAGGAATAATAAAGTCTGATTTGTGGAGGGAGTTTGCCATAAACCCACACGAAGGCTTTCAGCTTCCTGTATGGGAAGAAAATTTCACACGAGCTGAATTACAGGAAATTCTGGTAAAACTGTATAAGGATTTTTACATGCGACCAAGCTATATCTTGAAGAGGCTAGCGAGAGTAAGAAGCATGGGTGAGTTAAGGCGAAAAGCTAAGGCAGGTATCTCCGTTCTCACTATGCAAAGCCAACGTGTAGATAAATTAGACTTAAGTAAAGCAGCACGAGTGAAATAGGCAATTAAAGACTAATGCCTCAACTTCATATTAAAAAAGGCTTTTCTTGTATATATGTACGAACGCAAATAGCCATTAGCCCCGTTATTGCTGCAAAAACATGGAAGGCACCAAGAAATAAAATAGAGAACCCCAATGCTTGCTCTGTTGAAATACTTAAGCTAGCCATGTAACTGATTAGCATTATATCTCTTGTTCCGATTCCTGATATAGATATTGGCAGGAAAGCCACCAATGTGGCCAAACTTAGCGCATAACTTATTTCCACGAGCGTTATCTGAAGACCGAGCGACATGGCAATTAAGAAGCACTGCATAAAAAATATAGCATAGGAAAGTAGCGTCAATCCTATCGAGCGCACAAGAGTTTGTTTCTTTAGCAAAATGATACTCTGGTGCATATCATCTACAAAGCTACTTACTTTTGCCGCCCAATACTTATTACGTATTAACCATTTAACAATATTCTGTAATATTAATTTTGCCTTAGGATGGATAATGAAGATCATGGATAAACTGCACAGCACTACCAGCAATATGATTGCCATGATGCTAGAGAAATGATTGTCTGCCGTAAAATCAATAAGAGCAATTAGTCCAACTGCTAAAATCACACTTAGGTCAAAAAGCCTATCAATGAGAACACTAGGAAATGCTCTACCAGTTGAGACACCACAATCATTAGTTACAAAAAAAACACGGGCAAGCTCTCCAGCCCTACCTGGTGTGAACAAGCCAATAAATATACCTATCAAATAACTTGCAAAGACCGAGTTAAAATCATATTTAATGTCTTTATCAATTAACAGTAATTGCCAGCGAAATGCTCTAATAAGCAGAATTGGTAATGACAATAAAACTGCAGCAATATAGATTGTTAGATCAACCTTCTTGATCACGATGATTAACACATCAAGGTCAATCATCATAAATAACATTAAAAATAATAGAACACCAACCAACGGCAAATATTTTCCTTTGCGAGCCATGAGCTTATTATCTTTAACAAAAGTCATGTTATGCCGATTGCTTTTATTGTGTTAGTTAATGCTGGGGGCACTTGCAACAGCAAGCTGATTTGCCATTAGATAATCTAGGCCAAGCGGGCCAAATATTCTTTCAATTGTCCTTTCAAATGGAAAGCCGACAGGTGAAAACATGAATTTCTTTGTTTTTCTAACATCTAATCCTGCATTAGTACAATAGTAGCGAAGCCTAGCTAGATCCATTGTTTCATTGTGGTCTTCATCATCTTCAAGTAAGCCGATCTTGTGAGCAATACATTCTAGCTTAGGGTCAGGCGTGGTAATTACTATTATTCCATCTGGTTTAAGCACCCTGGCGCATTCGTTCATCATTATTTCCGGAGAAGGGACATGCTCAATTACTGCCGTAGCCACGATTAAATCAAATGTATCATCTTGAAAGGGCAAATGCTGGGCATTACCACAAAGTAGCTCAGTTGCGCCGGCAGGTTTACCGTGCAGCAATAAATCAAAACAATATTCTAATCCAACTGCAAGCTGTGGTTTAAATGTGGCCTCCAATGCTTTTAGCATGGCTGCATCTGCAGTACCAACATCTAGTATAGATTGGGGCTTACCCGGATAAAACGAAATAACTGAATCAATAACTTCTTGGGTCCTACGGGCAAGGCGATATTTTGGAGCACGCTTATTTTGCCGTATGTCATGGTATTTGCTATCAAGCACGCCTGGATATTTTTTCATAGTTAAAAATTTAATCCACAATTATATTGAAAATACTTGTCTAGATCGGCAGGGAAGTGGTCGTGGGATTTATTATCAGAACTTTTCCTTATCCTTTTCTTTTCCAAATTGATTCAACGAAACATCATAATACCCAAAAGCACACAACCGATTTTTATAAAAAACAGTCATCTGATAATCTAAACTATGCACGAAAAAACTCTGCAATAATGCATTCAAGTCATGGTCCCATAAACCCCTCCATCCATCCATGATATATAGCTAAAATCTTTGCTAGAACACGCAACATGAATTATGCTTGCTTTACGAATTAAGAGGCTGCGCCATTAATCGGGGCGCCCCATAAATTGCAATTTTAATGCAACCCATATTTCTTTCCACAGTAATAGCTCTTTTCCACGTACATTTCCATGGCAAGAACCGCCCTGATCACATAGCTGGAAATTAGAAATATTTAACATTTTCATACTTATTGCTCGCCAAGAATAGGCTTAGCTATAAGACCTGAGGTGGTCTAATAGATTTGTATAACCCAGTTAAGCATAATCAACTTAACTGAGGTAGAGAAGAATGACAACCCGAAAGAAATATTCAAAAGAGTTCAAATTGGATGCAGTTAGCCTGGTGCTTGAGCA
>Ga0316187_10000971_pt1 | contig 23904 bp, 19 predicted proteins | sample CroRivburrow1_MG_FD_204927 | JGI IMG/M metagenome (GOLD analysis project Ga0316187, IMG submission 204927) | Coastal sediment microbial communities from Maine, United States - Cross River worm burrow 1 | ecosystem: Environmental > Aquatic > Marine > Coastal > Sediment | place: USA: Maine...
TTCGGTTCGGCCTCTCCCGTCTCATACACTCCGGGAGAAAAAATTTCTGAAAATCAGCTTTTCGAACGCCGTCACCTAAATGAGGCTTCCAAGGACAAAGAAATTGGCTGGCGCTCTTCCTTTAACTTGTTCCCCGGGAAAAATACTTCTCTGATTTTGGGTCTTGATTTTACGCTAAAAGACCGCGACTTCCTGCGTTTCTCTGATGGCCCGGATACGCTTTATACCTTTGATGCGAATGATACGCAGCAAAGCCCGGAGCAAAAATTTGTAGTCCGCGCCCCCGAACAACTATATGCGGCGTTCCAGGCAGGAAAATTATTTCTTGCGAGTTATGGACAATATTCATTCAAACCACGCCACAATCTCACCATCAACATTGGGCTCCGCCATGAGTTCAACCAATTCAACAAAGACCACAATTATTCCCCACGCGGAAGTTTGAGTTACCATCTTGACGATGTTACACGATTGAGCTTTGCCTCGGGTCTTTACTACCAGGAACCGAGGCTGCGAAACTTTACAACAGCAAAAGAAAATGAAAACCTGAAAAACGAACAGGCTTTCCATATAATCGTCGGTTTGAATCGCTATATTGGCGCGGGCTTAAAGTTCACCGGTGAAATCTATTACAAAGGCTTTGACGACCTGATTGTGCAAAATGATCGAGCAAACAATTTTTTGACAAATAATGGCGATGGTTATGCTTATGGCGCCGATCTCAGTCTGGTTAAACGTTTCGTCGATAAATTTTACGGGCAAATAAATTACTCTCACTCAATCAGCAAACGCAATGATCGCAATGGAGAAGGCGACTACGATTCAAACTTCAATCAACCGCAGATCTTTGCAATTCTTGGCGGTTATGAATTTAATAAAGAGTGGACCTTCTCGGCAAAATGGCGTTTCGCCACGGGGCGCCCGCAGGATACTTTCATCGTGCATAGCGACATTTTCAACAATCCTGCATATCTGCGCTATTCGAAAGAAATTACCGGTAATAACGCAGCTCGACTTGACAATTTCCACACATTGAATATTCGAATAGATTATCGCAAACAACTTGGTAGAGTTGCATTGGTTAGTTTTTTGGATGTCGTAAATTTATACAACCATATCAATGCCAGCGAGAACCGCTTTATTCACCTCACAGGCGAATCTCAGGAAATCGGCTTTGAGATTTTGCCAACTTTCGGTCTTAAGCTGGAGATATAAGCCGCCTTTTTTTTGAAATAGCGTCCGCCTTGCGCCTTTTTCTTATGCAAATTTCCATCAGACGCTAATCTTGCTTATCAAATGATTTTTTTTTAGTTTCCGTCACATTTTAATGAAAGGAAATTCTCGTGCAATATTTAAGTCATTCCCATAAAACATCTATTCTCAGGCTCATCCCGGCAGTTTTATTCCTTATTAGCTCGCTTTGCATTGATAAATCATTTGCAGCGGATGAAAATCATTTTCTTTCCAACACGCGCCAGCTTATCTATGAAGGCAAGCGTTCCGGCGAAGGCTACTTTTCCGCTGACGGCAAAAGCCTAATCTTTCAAAGTGAACGCCTGCAAAACAATCCGTTTTTTCAAATCTATATGCTCGATCTTGAAAGCGGCGACAGCCGACTGGTATCCACAGGAAAAGGCAAAACCACCTGTTCATTTGTCCGTCCTGGAAAAGATGAAATCCTGTTCGGCTCAACTCACCTCGATCCTAAAGTTGAGGCAGGGCAGAAGGCTGAACTCGACTTTCGCGCTTCGGGAAAAAAGCGTCGTTATTCCTGGGACTATGACAGTTATATGGATATTTTTTCAGCCAGCCGCGACGGTAAAAATATCAAGCAATTAACCACAACCAAAGGCTATGACGCTGAAGCCGCATACTCTCCCGACGGTGAGAAGATTATCTTCTGCTCGCTAAGAAATGGTTATACGGCAGACTTGTCCGAAAAAAACCAGGAGCTGTTGAAAGTTGATCCGGCCTCCTTTGGCGAGATCTACATAATGAACGCTGACGGCAGTGACCAAAAACGACTGACCAATTCGCCCGGCTATGACGGCGGCCCTTTTTTCTCTCCGGATGGAGCGCGTGTTATTTGGCGACGCTTTGAAGAAAACGGCATGATTGCAGACGTTTACACCATGAAAATTGACGGCTCGAATGTTCGCAAGATTACCACCTTTGGTTGCATGTCATGGGCGCCATACTTTCATCCCTCAGGCAAATATATCTTATTCGCATCCAACAAACTCGGATTCAGCAATTTTGAGGTTTACATGGTCGACGCCGCTGGTGAAAAAGAGCCGATTCAAATCACTGCCAGCGATGGCTTTGACGGATTGCCCGTATTTTCTCCCACAGGCGACAAACTCGTGTGGACTTCAGGTCGAACACCAGAAAAAAATTCACAACTTTTTATTGCGAACTGGAGCCATGAAGCTGCTTTGACAGCCCTGTCTGAAGCTCCGGGACGAACGAACCATGCGCCGGCCTCAACATCACACATGGCTGCGCCCGAAGCCGTCGAGACCGCGCAGGTCAATAACGAAAAATCACTTTCTCCGCAAATTTCTGCCGATGACCTCAACCAAATGGTTAACTATATTGCCTCTGATGAGCTGGAGGGTCGCATGACAGGCAGCGAGGGAACGAAGCTGGCGGCTGATTATATTGTCAGGCAATTCAAGCAAAGCGGCCTGCAGCCTGTCGGCGATGATTTCCTGCATCCGTTTGAATTTACTTCCGGCGTTGAATTGGAAGACAACAAGAATAGCCTCCTGGTTTCAAACGCAGGCAAAGCGACGACATTTACAGTGAATGAAGATTTCCGGCCATTGGCCTTTTCTGCGGATGGCGAGGTTGAGGGCGATGTCATTTTTGCTGGTTACGGGCTTTTTATTGATGGCAAGCCCGGCGAGGGATATGATAGTTACAGCAACATCGACGTAAAAGATAAAATTGTTGTGGTTCTGCGTTATGTTCCGGAGCAGGCTTCAATGGAACGCCGCCAGGTTCTCAACCGTTACGCGGGTCTGCGGTATAAAGCCATGCTCGCCCGTGAAAGGGGCGCGAAAGCATTGCTTGCTATAACAGGACCCAATTCTCCGAACAGCGGCAAGCTTATGAAGCTCGGATACGACCAAAGTTCAGCAAACTCTGGAATTGTTGTCGGCTCCATCAACGATAAAGTTATGCAAACCCTTTTTAAAGCGTCTGAAAAATCTCTCGAAGAAACGCAGAGCCAACTTGACTTAGAAAATCCGCATTTTGAGGGCAGCTTTGCATTGCCCGATGTAAAAATAAAAATTAGCTCCGGTGTGAAACGTATCAAAAAAACAGACTACAATGTTGTTGGAATGCTTCCCGGTTCAACGCCGGATGCAGAAAAAATCCTGATCGGAGCGCATTATGACCATATTGGTCATGGAGAAGTCGGCTCACTGGCGGGAAAAGAGGGACATGGCAAAATTCACAATGGCGCCGACGACAACGCTTCCGGAACAGCTACGGTTCTTGAGCTGGCCACAGCTTTTGCGAAACTTAAAAAACAGAAGCCGGAGACACTAAAACGCGACATGATTTTCGCACTATGGTCAGGCGAAGAACTCGGCATTATCGGTTCCGCCCGGTTTGCGGAAAATCCTCCCCGTGGCCTTGACAAAGTTGCAGCTTATGTAAACTTTGACATGGTTGGACGCTTGCGCGATAATAAACTCATTCTCCAGGGAACCGGCTCATCGTCTGTCTGGAAAAAATTAATCGAAAAACGCAATGTCGTCGCCGGATTTGATTTAAACCTGCAGGACGATCCGTTCCAACCCACAGATGTATCGGCATTTTATCCCCGGGGCGTGCCTGTTTTATCCTTCTTTACCGGAAGTCATGAGGACTACAACAAACCATCGGATGACGCTGAAACCTTAAATTACAAAGGCATGGAACGCATCGCAAAATTTGCTAAGCTTATCTTAACAGATCTGGTTAAAGCCGACGAACCTCCTGATTACCTAAAAGTTGAAAAGACCAGAAGCAAGCAAGGCAACCGTGAAAGCATGCGCGCCTATCTCGGCACCATCCCGGATTATGCGGGCGATGTAAACGGCGTAAAAATTTCCGGAGTCAGCGGCGGCGGCCCGGCCGATTTAGCTGGTTTACAAGGCGGAGATATCATTATCAAGCTGGCTGGCAAAGAAATCACCAACATCTACGACTACACCTACGCAATCGACGCGCTGAAAATTGACAAAGAAGTTGAGGTTGTCGTCAAACGCGGCGACCGGGAAATGGTTGCGAAGATAACGCCGCGAGCCAGAGATTAATAAAAGACGTCTGAAACCCTTAACGCTTTATCAAGCAAGATGTCAATAATGGATAGACCGAATTCAAATAATCAGCAAACAGCTCTGAAGACGTTGTTTCGCATAATTGGTAGTTCTTCATTATTGGCATTGTTTTTTGTATTCGCGCCCTACACGCTAATGAATGAAATTCATTTATCCCTTGGCATGGGCGTTCTTTCGGAACAACCCATAACCGGTTAGGCGAAAAGGAGCTTCAAGCTGTGCTGTCAGAATTAGGAACAACTGATCTTATTAAATTTGCTGGTGTTATTGTTGGGGCACTATTTGGTGCCATAATAGCTCCAGCTGTTAACAATTGGCTAGAAAGGAAAGCTGCAAAAAAAGCTGCTAAACTTGATAACCGCCCCAAGACCTATGAGTTACTTGTTTCTGTTATCTTAGGGTTCAGGTCAAAATAACATTACCAGGAAAATCTTGAACTATGAGTTCAGATGGAGTGGAAGGTGGCAAGTTTATTTCGATCAAATGCCTTAGGGCAGGTACCACCTACACCAGAAAAATTGTCCGAACTGAAAACAAATTTATTAACATATGCGGATAAAAATGTTTTGAATGAACTTGATAGTTACATTCTATCTCCTACAAATGACCGAAGAGATAATTTAATCAGAACAGTACGTAGCGAATTAAAAATGGGGTCAGATGTTGCTAATGAAACATTTAACCGAATCATTGATTATAAGCCTTCAAATCATCGTGAGGTTCAGGTTAAATGATCGCCTAACAAGCTGTTAAACAAGGACAAAATACAGTTGGCTTTTGCTCCTTCGTCGCTTATGATAGCCAACTATATATAGCCTGTCAACAGGGCGTTATCTGGCTCGCTCAACCTCTGCATTTTATGCCTTGCTCGGCGGTCTGATGTGGTTTATTTCATTTGACCTTGCGCGCCACCGAGCGGTTTCAACCTATTTGGTTTCGCGTTTTGCGGCATGGCCGCCATTCTAATATTTGTCGATTTTGGGGAAGGGTTGTCTGCGGCATGGAAATATTGGGAAAGCCCGTTTGTTATTTTTTTTGGATTACTGATTATCAGGTTAGACCGCAGCCCATCATAGTTCATGCTATTCATTACAAAGTATTAAAAATAACATGAACCTCATTGATGAGGCGACCCTGGAACAGATCAGTGATAGTGTGGTCGAGGTCGGCCCTCAATTGGGTTAAAAAAAGATGAAAAATTAAACGTTAGCATTGACTCTTACGCGCTTGAAACGAATATACATTTTCCAACCAATGTTAACCTTCTGAATGATGCAACGCGCACATCGTTTCAGTTGGCTGCACGTCTTGCCGGCGAAGCGCAGTTTCCGGATGGCGAAAATCGGCCTATTGGCAAAAGCAGTTTAAAAATTTTGCACAGATGATAATCCGGCAAGAGAGAAGTGCGTCCGGGCATTAGAAAACAGTGCAAACTACCACTACCGTTCTGACAAAATCAGCAAATTCCTTCTGGGCATAACCCAAAAGCAGCGATTTTTTTCAATATAGTGAACATAATAACCCGAAATATTCGTCTGGGCGGATGCTCAGCGAGTTTTCAGCCAGACACTAAGGGTTCAGGTCAAAATAATATTACCATGAAAATCTTGGATTATGAGTTCAGATGGAGTAGAAGGTGGCAAGTTTATTTCGAGCAAATGCCTAACTTATCCTTTTAACCAATTAATCCGGAGAGAAAATGAACCGTTGCGACTGGCCGGGAGACGACCCGCTTTATATTAAATATCATGACCAAGAGTGGGGTGTTCCTGCGCATGATGATCAACGCCTTTTCGAAATGCTAATTCTTGAAGGCGCGCAGGCTGGCTTAAGCTGGATAACAATTTTACGCAAACGTGAAAATTATCGAGCCGCCTTCGATAATTTTGATGTGCAAAAAGTCGCTCGTTATAATGACGACAAGATTCATCAGCTATTACAAAACAAAGGCATTGTGCGAAATCGGCTCAAAGTAAATTCGGCGGTGACGAACGCGCAATTATTCCTCAAAACGCAGGAGGAATTCGGGTCTTTTGACGCCTATTTGTGGCCGTTTGTAAACGGATGTCCTGTAAAAAACAATTATCGTTCATTGCAGGAAATCCCTGCTCAAACATCGGTAGCGGAAGCCATGGCGAAAGATTTGAAAAAGCGTGGTTTTCGTTTTGTTGGCCCGACCATTTGTTACGCCTATATGCAATCAGTCGGTCTGGTGAATGATCACCTGGTTGATTGTTTTCGTTATCACGAAGTTTGATTTTCTATAGTTAATATCTGTGGAGATTTTGTATGGAATGAATTGCAGAGATCCATTTGCGGAGTTCCCGGCTTCTTTGCAGCCTTTTCCCATTTTAGTTCCTGCCCGAAACGACAAACCTGAATGCTGCAATGAACTAAAAACATCGCCTGTCATTGTTCCATTTGCCTTTCTTGAAATAGTGTCATATTTTTGACATAATAGAGATGTCGCCGTGTCGGCAATCTTATCATTTTATATGCTTGCTGGTTCAATCATTGCAATTTACCCCTTTGCTCAGTATCATCGTTCCAACCCTTAATGAGGAGCAGGCTCTGCCTGGTTTGCTTGCCGATTTCCGTAGAATTAAGCATGAGCTGAACTTCAAAATAGAGTGTATCGTTGTTGACGGCGGCTCCAGTGACGCAACATTAGAAATTTGTAAGAATTTTTCTGTTCGGGTGTATGGTTCACAGGGTGGACGAGGCGTGCAATTAGCGACCGGCGCAGAACAGGCGCGGGGGGATGTTTTGCTTTTCTTGCACGCTGACTCAAAGTTGACAGCAAGGCATTGCGAGGTCGCATTGCAGATCGCGCAAAACAATAAATTGCTTGCAGGCGGCTTTCATTTAGAGTTCGTTGCCTGTCAACGTTTTTTTAGATTTGCTGAGTGGCTTAATCGAGTTCGTTTTATTTTTACACGGGTAATTTATGGCGATCATGGCTTTTTTATAACACGTTTAAATTATCGATTGATGGGCGGTTTTGCTGATATGCCTTTATTTGAGGATGTCGAGTTTTGTCGCAGACTGAGGCCAAAAGGATGCCTGCAACTTTTTAAACCGCCATTGTCAACATCGATCAGGCGATTTGAAAAGAATGGCGTTTTACGGACTTATATGATTATGTTATTTTTGCATATAGCCTTTCGCGCAGGTGTTTCGCCGATGAAATTAGCAAAACTATATAAAAAAAGTGTCAGATAAAGAAAGTGAGAATTGGAGCGACAGGCGTATGAAAAAGGCTGATTATAGTATTGCCTCTATTGAGGAGAGGGAAGGTATTGTTCACATCTTGCAAAGAAATATAAATTCGATGATAGCGCAGAAGAAAGTGAAAAATGAGGCCAAACTACGCCAGATAGTTGCTGAATTATGCGTTCGCGTCACTGCCGGGGAGATTTTTACTGGAAAAGATTTTGAAAAATTAGTTAGTATATTTAACCAGGAACCACCTGGGTGATCTTGCATATTTACCAGAGATTAAAAGGGCGATTGTTTGTGTCCAAGCCGACGTAAATAGTTTTTGAAAGCGCGACGGTATAACAACGAATTAGTCCTTTTTAGTTTAGTGGGCAGGTATTCGGTCGAAGAAATTTAATAACTTTGATTGAAATTTAAAAAAATGAATAGAATCAGATTTTTTATCAAAGGAGGGAGTAATGTATTTTCGGTTTCCAATCGTATTGCTTTTCATGTTCTTTTGTATTTTTGGTTTGATGCTGTTGCGCGGTCAAATACGTGAAACAGAGTTAACCAAAAATTCTCCTCCTGAAAATCAACCTGTTGTTGCCGACTCATCTCCAATTGGCGGGCTCGAAACAATACGACCCGCCGAATTGAAGGCGCACCTTGAATTTTTGGCCGACGATCTCCTTCTGGGGAGAGATGCCGGGTCGACCGGGTCGGGTATCGCCGCAAATTATATTGCCTCCAATTTTGAACGTTTTGAACTGAAGCCGGTCGGCGACCACAGCACATACATGCAGACGATGAAATTAGAAAAAAAGACCATCCTGCCCACTGCGACATTAAAAGTTGAAATTGAAGGGGAAATGGTTCCTCTGCGATATGGGGAAGACTTTATTGTTATTCAAGCCGCAAACGCAAAACAGGGTTTATTAACTTTCGATTGCACTTTTGCAGGTTTTGGAATCAAAGCGGATAAATATTCATATAATGATTATGAAAGTCTCGATGTTAAAGATCGAGCCGTGATTGTAATTAGCGGTGAACCGCCCTCGGAGGACGACGCTTATTTTAAAGGCGCGACCAAAACCCGGTATTCCCAAAGTCGCAGTAAGCGAAAGGCCGCAGCCGAATATGGCGCCGCGCTCGCCATTACAGTGATGCGTAATGAGGACTTGACCAATTTTGGTTGGGTCGATATGATAAAGTTTTTTATGCGGCGTTCACAAATTGGTCTGGCTGAAACTGAAAGGCAACCGGCCAGCGATATTCCCAATCTTTTGTTGAATGACAAAGTTGCCGATCTCCTGTTTACTGACGAAGATACAACTTATGATGATATCAATAATATGGTGAATAATGGCTCTGTTTCCGGATTTACCATGAATAAACGAATTGAAGTTGAAATCGGCGTAGAAAAGGTTCTTTTCGATGAACATAATGTTGCGGGTTTTCTTGAAGGAAGCGATCCGAACCTGAAAAAAGAAGTAATCATCTTTACGGCGCATTATGATCATGTCGGGGTAGGAACCGCAGTTGCCGGAGACTCCATCTACAATGGAGCCGCAGATAACGCCTCAGGTGTGTCAGGCCTTCTTGAAATTGCGGAAGCTTTCGCCAGAACCACACCTAAACCGCGGCGCTCCATGTTGTTTTTAGCAGTGACCGCTGAAGAGAAAGGCCTGTTAGGCTCACGCCACTATGTGCAAAACCCAATATTCCCCATAAGCGAAACTGTTGCGAATTTTAATATGGATATGATCGGTATTTTAGACACCACCGGAATTGTGGTTTACGGCTCTGAGCGCAGCACTCTTGGCGCAAACCTTGAAAAGGCCGCTGAACAAGTCGGGCTAAAGATTTTACCGGATGATATGCCTGAGGAAAGGTTGTTTTATCGAAGCGATCATTATAACTTCGCTGTGGCGGGCATACCGGCAATTTTTACAAGTTTCGGCATGAGAAGAGAGCTGAAAGACAATATGAGTGAGTTCTACCACAAGCCCTCCGATGATAAAAACTTAAAATATTTGAACTATAACTATATGAAAAAACATGTCCAGGCCATTTATCTTGCCGCGTTGCAGGTGGCAAATGCCGAATCAAGGCCGCAGTGGCGTGAGGGTGAAGAGTTTGATAAGTCCAGAGGAAATCATCAGAATAAAACACTAAACGAAAGGAACTAAACATGTCTGGTTTATGGGAAGATATCACCAAAACAATTCGTGACAGCGTTGACACAGTGGTTGAGAAAACTGAAGAATTAACCAAGATTGGCCGGATTAAAATAGATATACTCAGCACAAAAAGACAGCTTGAAAAGTATTTTTCAGAATTGGGCGGCAGAGTATTCCATATCATTGTTGACGAAAAAAAGAGCCAAATCGCCAGCAACCCCGAGGTTAAAGAACTCATAGAGCGCATCAAGAAATTGGAAATTGAGTTTGATGAACAAAAAGGTGAATTAGAAAAAATAAAAGCGCGAGAAGCCAAAGAAGATGAAGATTCCGATGAACCCACCGGGGTATAATCTGACGTGGTTTGCCTCTGGTCTGCGTATGACGCTTAAAACAGCAACTTTTAGCCTGGCGCTCGGTTGCCTTGCTTTTGGCGGTCAGCTAGCCGCTCAAAGCAATAATAACGCAATTGCTCACAAAAACCTTAATCAAGCAATCTCAATCGTTGCTGTGGGAGACCTGATGTTAGGTTCCTGGCTCGCGCCTATTTTAGCAGAGAAAGGCGCAAGCTATCCTTTCGAGTCAACAAAAGCATATCTCTTGTCATCCGATATTGCGATTGCAAACCTGGAGGCTCCTTTTACCGAAAAAGGCGAGCCGTTTGAAAAAAAATATAATTTCAAAACGCCGCCTCAATTTGCAACAGGGCTTCGAACCGCCGGCATTGATCTGGTTAATTTAGCCAACAATCATACGTTAGACTTTGGTCTGGAAGGCCTTTCCCAAACATTGATAACGCTGGATGATAATCGTATAAAATATAGCGGAGCCGGTCTGGATTCAACTTTGGCTCATCGTCCTGCCATTGTTGAAGTGAATGGCGTTCGTCTTGCATTTTTTGGCTATTCAATGACCTTTCCTATTGAATTTTATGCCAAGGGAGACACCGGCGGCACTGCCTACCCAGAACCCGGCCTTATGCAAAAAAATATTCGATCATGGCGTGATTCAGTCGACTATGTAATTGCCTCATTTCATTGGGGAGCGGAAAAAAGGCAAACTCCGAAAGACTATCAGATATTTTTTGCCCGTCTTGCCATTGACAGCGGAGCTGATTTAGTTATCGGACACCATCCACATGTGCTGCAAGGGTTCGAAATATATAAAAATCGCCTTATTGCCTATAGCCTGGGAAACTATGCTTTTGCTTCCTATAGCAAGTACGCAGTCGATAGCATTATTCTAAAAATCTATTTGAATAGGGACGGCCTTTTATACGCGCAATGCTTTCCGATCAACGTTGATAACAGAATAGTTGAATTCCAACCCACAGTTGCGGATTCAAATCAAAGCAATAGAATTATAAGCAAGTTACGCTCACTAAGCGATTCATTGAATACGAAACAAGATATTTTGTCTCAGTCAGGTATTATTTTGGGCGATTGGGCTGATTTTTTTTCATCAGAAGATTCTGTGTTTTACGCCGCTGAAGTGGATTCTTTGGTCATCTCCCGGTAGCAGGTCATTGCTTTTTACAATAGTGTGAGTTCAATAGCAATAAAACGAGTCTGAAAGGTCGCTTTTCAGCGCGGACGCTAACTTCAGAACAGATAAAAATGTTCATTGTAGCGGTCGTTTGATTTTGGGGCGCGCGCGCGAAACGGCAGGCGGCAGATTCACCTCAATAAAAGGAGGATCTTATGGAGTTACGCGTTCAGGACAAAGAAGTCATATTGCAGGACTTATGGAAAGAGAAAGCTGTTTTGGGAACGATGCTGAAAGCAATTTCTGGTAAGCAAGTTGAAGTTTTATATGCAGGCGGGCTTAATTTTGACTCTGGGCCAGATTTTAAAGATGCAGTTTTAAAAATAGAAGGTCAGTTGGTTCGCGGAGATGTTGAGGCGCACCTCTATACAAAAGGCTGGCGGGATCATCTACATCACAAAAATTCAAAATATAATAACGTGGTGTTGCATCTCATTTCTGAAACCAGCAAGGAACTCTATGTCGAACGTGAAGACGGCGTAAGCATTGAACAGGTCATCATTCCAATTTCTGATGAAAATATTCAAAAATATAAAACCGTCAGTCAAAAACAGATGAAATTTCCTGAAAATGAAATCGTCCAGAGTTGTCCCCTTGCAAAACAAAGCGAAGACAAAATTTTTGCAGTTATCAACGCCGCAGGAGACTGTCGTTTTCGGGACAAAACAGACCAAATTGAAGAGAACATGAAGGTCGTCGGGTTTGAGCAGATTTTATACCAAATGTTGTTGAAGTCACTCGGTTACTCAAAAAATCAACGTCCTTTTGAGAAACTTGCACAATTGGTGCAGTATGACATGATCGCAGCAGAAATGCAGTGGGTGAACGAGGCTGTTGCTGAACAACGCTGTTCCGCTTTGCTATTTGGCGCGGCGGGACTTCTGCCGGTAACTCGTGAAAAACAACAAAGGCTCTCCCTCGAAGCAATCCGCTATGTCACCCCTATGCTGGATTTGTGGGAAGGGATGTCGAAACGTTTAAAAGTAAAACCGATGCAACCAGAAGCCTGGCAGTTTTTTCGACTTCGCCCAAATAATTTCCCGACACGACGAATAGCGGCATTGGTTCAAATACTCATGAAAGTGTTCAAACTAGGTTTGGTAGAATATTTTCATAAGCTACTGCAAACACGCCCTCAAAATCTTCGAAAACTATCAACCGAATTGGAGCGCGGCCTTCTTATGGATGTTCCGGTCTTTTGGCAAAGCCATTACTCATTTGAAGACTCAATCGTAAATATGGATGCGGAGAGCAAGTTGATCCTTGGAAAAAATAGGGCAAGGGATATGGTTGTAAATGTCTTGCTGCCATTTTTTTATTGCTATAGCGCTTCCACTGGCGACGGGATATTGAATTCAGTTACAAACGAACTTTATAGGCAATATCCCAAATTACCTGAAAATCACATTACTCGCGGAATGACGCGACAGTTGTCGCAAAAAGGCAATTGGGGAAAGCCTAAATTGAACGCCATACAACAACAAGGGTTATTGCATTTAAATCGTCTGTATTGCAGGACATTGCGTTGTGAGGAATGTCAGGCCTTAGGCGTTTGACAGCGTTTCATCGAGAACGCCATGTAGAACAATTTTATATTCTCCTGTATCATGGTTAATACATTGAAATATTGCTTCACATTGTGACGATTGCGCCAGCATCTGTGAGATTTGCTTTTTAAGTGTCGACCCTGAACGCATGGTGAGTCGGGTCTCCTCAATACTTGGATTTGTCATTGTCTATGCTCATGTTTGGGTTCAGCTATAGTATCGGGTCAATACATTTTTTTTTGAGCCTATTCCATAGAAAATAAATCATATTAAGTTTAATAGTTTAGAATTAAGTGCTTGACTTTTGGGCTGAATTGGTCGTTTATTTAAAACTGACCAATCACTAAGTAATTGAATAAAAATGACTTTGCTTCGGAAATTACCCACGATATTTGCACTCATTTTACTACTAAATACCCTCGTATTTTCAGGGGCGATAATACTTGATTTTCATACAAAATCGGGTTCGGACAAGGTTGTGCTCAAGTGGGGTACACAAAATGAGTTGAACTTGAAAGGCTTTGATGTTGAACGAGCAAGAGGCGATATTGCGGGAATCTATGTAAAAATTGGATTTGTTGAGGCAATAAGCGGCGTTCAGGGGAAAAAAAATTACACCTTTGAGGATGGACAGATATTTAAGGATCTGGCAAGTGTTTTTCACTACCGCTTGAAAATTCTTGACGATGATGGAGCCAGCTCTTATTCAAAAGTAGTTACGGTTACGCCGACGATTTCAAGTGTAAGGCGAACTTGGGGAAGCATTAAAGCTATGTTCAGGTAGTAGACTTCGTTCAACTGGATAGTGGTTAGGCAGCGTTTCGGAGGAGCGCTGCCTTTTTTGTTTTTACCACAATTCTTCTCCGCTATCCTGTTTACGCCCGACTTCCAAAACCATTTTCCTGCCCCTGTTGCAGATACAATATAGCGTAACGACTGTCTATTGTTTGGAGTGCATTGACTGCGTCAATGCAAACAGCGACACAGTCGCTTGTATTTTGATCCGCCCTTCGAGGTGTTTGACTAAAAAAATGGAGTACATCGTCTGTGACGATGTGGCCTTGTTTTGATCCGCACTTCGGAGCGTCTGAGCCGCTGTTTGATTCATCTTGCGTTTTGCATTCAAAAATTGTTAATGATAAACCTGCCTACATGCAATGAGAGAGGTGTGGCGCAGATAAGTCAGGGGCGGGTCACTGGCTCTGATTTATTCCAAATTTACATCTTAAAAAGACACAAACAGGTGCGTATTATGGATGCTGAAGAGTATTTGAAGGATAGACTTGATGAACAGATGAACTGGTACGACAAGAAGAGTATGTGGCACCAGAAACGATTTAAGCGACTGCGTTTCATCGAAGTGATTGCCGCTGCCATCATCCCTCTGGTCGCAGGCAATATTACAAGTCAGACGCTGGAGCTGAAGGTTCTGGTCGGTATTCTTGGCGTGATAATCACCATCATCGCCGGCGCTGTTGCGCTTAACAAATATCAGGAGCACTGGATTGAATATCGCACAACCGCGGAATCGTTAAAACATCAGAAGTTTCTCTTTTTGACAAAAACCGCGCCCTATCATACGGATGAGGCCTTTAATTTTCTTGTCGAAACGGTGGAGGGTCTTATTTCAAAAGAGAATTCAAAATGGGTGCGTCAAGCCAAAACCCAGGGGCAAAAGCTGCAAGGCTGATTTCAGGCCAGGCATCAGGCTTAGTCACAAAATGTTGGCTCTTTATATAAAGTGGGGAAATTGGTCACCGCCGCGCTCTGCTAATCATGTAATCCCCGAATTATTCAACTTTTTCCTTTTAGGCACATTTGTATTAGCGCGGCTCAAAAAGCCCGCGCCACACGATTTGTATTTTTTGTTTAGCAAGGGCGACCGGCGACGAGCTAAAGTAAAAACAAATTCCTGTCTATTCAATAAACCTCTCCTTACTAATATCCCTGCGCACAAAAATATTGTGCGAAACTTGCGTTTCTGACTTGCTGCAAAGGCTTTTGGTTTATCATATTTCAATTGTTCTCTGCAACTTGCATGCTTATATTGCGGCTCAATTCCGAGCCTTACAGGCAAAAGCAGCGCGCCCATTTATGACTGATAAGTAGCATGAACAATATTCTTAAACCTTCGGAAACAATTTCTTATATCGATATTCATTTGGCTAATTTGATGCAGGAGTTGAGCGGCAGGCAAGATTCGGCGCTGTTCCTTTCCACCGCGCTGGTTAGCAGTCAGATGCGTTCAGGACATGTTTGCCTTGATTTGAATTTATTGGATTCAGAGGCTTTTGGGCAGCAATGCTTTCCACAATCAAAACTTCACGGCTCTGTGTCAACCGCGCAAGCTGTTCAGGCGCTGCAAGAAGCTTCGGTTGTGGGAAAACCTGGAGATTTCCGACCCTTGATCCTGGATGGTCAACACAGGCTTTATTTAAATCGCTATTGGCGTTATCAGCACAAATTATCAGCGAAAATTAGAGACTTAAGCGTCAAGGTGGCCTCTGTTGCAGACGCCGTACAGACAAGGGAAAGATTGAGCGCCTATTTCAACTCCCTTTCATCCGAAGAGCCCGATTATCAAAAGCTGGCGGCGGCTGTTTCATTGTTAAAGCCATTCTGCGCAATTACCGGCGGCCCCGGAACCGGGAAAACCCACACGGTTGCAAAAATTATCGCGCTTCTCGCTGAAGAATATAAGGATAAGCCATTTCGGGTTATGTTAGCCGCCCCAACCGGTAAAGCAGCGATTCGGCTACAGGAGTCTATTCGGAAAGTCAAACCACAGTTGCCCTGTTCCGATGAAATCAAAGAGAAAATTCCGGATGAAGCGGCAACAATACATCGCTTGCTGGGGTGGATTAAGCATTCTCCCTATTTTCGTTATAACCATGAAAATCGCCTGGCGCTCGATCTTCTTGTGGTGGATGAAGCGTCAATGGTTGATTTAGCCTTGATGGCCAAACTGGTTGCAGCGCTTCCAGATGCTTGCCGATTGATTTTGCTGGGCGACAACAATCAACTTTCGTCGGTTGAAGCGGGCGCGGTTTTAGGTGACATTTGCGGCGACGGCTCCACGACATTTACCGCTAATTTTTGCAGCGCGCTTGCCAATATAGTTGATGAGAAGAAAATGCAGTTTGCGTCCGGCGAAAAACATGAAATGAATGATTGTATTGTCCATTTGCAAAAGAGTTATCGGTTTGACGCAGCCAAAGGCATTGGCGCCTTAAGCCGCGCCATTCGAGCCGGCGACGCCGACGACGCTCTGGCAGTTTTGCGCGACCCGAACGATGAACAAGTCCAATGGCGTAATTTGGATATGGCTGAACTTGCCCAAAATGTGTTTGAGCCGTTGGTTGTTTCGCGACAGGCCGCTGATCAGGAACATTTGTCAAAAATAAATAATTATCGCATTTTATGCGCGGTTCGCAGCGGGAGGCAGGGTGTTGTTCAAATTAATGACTATATTTGCAGCAGAATCAGGCAAATGCACGGTTTTTCATCAGAAGTGGCGTATTATCCCGGACAGCCAATATTGATCACTGAAAATGACTACGGCATTGGTTTGTTTAATGGCGACTTGGGCGTTGTTGGCAGTGATCCGGTGACGCATAGCATCCATGTTTGTTTTTCCGGCAAGGATGGAGAAATACGGCGCATCAAACCATTTCGCCTGCCGCCGCATGAAACGGCTTATGCAATGACAGTGCACAAAAGCCAGGGTTCCGAGTTTAAGAAAATTTGCCTAATGCTTCCGGAGCAGGCCTCTCCGGTTTTATCGAGAGAGTTGATTTATACTGCGGTGACCCGCGCTTCGGAAAAAGTTGAAATTTGGGCCAACGAACAAACGCTTCGCAATACAATTAATCAGAAAGTTTATCGGTCTTCCGGGTTGCGTGATGAATTATGGGCAAGCGGAACAGAGTAACCTGCAAAAATTAGCTTCCTTGTCATGCAGTATTTCGAAACGCTATCTTATTGGGCAATTATGAAAGGTGAATCGATAGCCGGACAATTTAAAGGAACCAAAATGATCGAGCTTCCGGTGGGAGAAAAAGTTAACAAGAAGTTATTTTTAATCCGGGTGCGCGTTCTTTTCCCGGTGGAAACAGCTCTGGAAAACTACAAGGTAGTTTTGATACATTTTGCTATAATTGGATATGGAACAATCCGGGAACGCTTATTTTAGAATGATGGAATTCGCCTGACGAATCGATGGCGCAACTTCAAAATGAATCATCTTTGGAAAACGACAAAACATGGCTATTCAAAAAAATCAATCTGCTGAAAAGCCGTCACAGGTTAAACGGACAATTTTTTTCGCGCATTTAAACCGATCTTTGAACACGCTCATTCTCATTGGCCTGACGTTATCTGGTTGTGCATCATCAGGTTATGAGGTTGTGCAGAAATTAGATAAGCTGGAAGGCGCGCGGCGAACTTTCATGGTCGGCAATTTATTGCTGGCAGGTGAAGACGCCGCGCCGCCGGATGAGGAGCTTTATCTGAATGCGCTACGACTGGATTGGCGCACCGGCGAAACGGTCTACTATCTGGTTGCGCGCTACAATTTTTCGCAATGGCTTAAAATTAAACGCGGAGAGGCGTTGACCTTGTTCATCGACGGGCGACAGATCAATTTGTGGGGCGAAGGCAGCGCCGCGAAACGGACAACTACAGCCGATCCGGACGGCGGTGAGTATCAAACAGAACAGGCATGGTTTCAGGTGACAGTTCAGCAGTTGTTTGATATTGTCGAGGGCAGAAATATTCAAATTGCCCTTGCTGGAGAAAAAAGAAAAATCATGCGTTCATTTTCGCATCGCAACAAAATTCGTTTCAATAAATTTGTGCGAAAACACGTCGACAGCAAGGCGTCGGAGGTTTGGTTAATTCGGAAAAATGAGAACAAATGACGGTTCAGTATATCGACTCCGAGCCAACCGGCAACATCTTTAAAAATATATTGAAAAGTTCAATACGGCTTAGATCGCCGTTTGTCATTTTTTAGCCTTAAGCATGAACTATGATGGGCTGCGGTTTAATCTGATAATCAGGAATCCCAAAAAAACAACAAACAAGCCTTCCCAATATTTCCATGCCGTAGGCAATCCCGCCCTTGTTTTCCCGCTTGACTTTCTCACCTCTGCCGAGTAGTTTTATCCTGTCTAAATTGAAATTAGAGAATGCCTGAATTACGCAAAGCAGGCGGTCTGATTGTTTTCACCATAATCTGGCTGACCTGTTGCACAACAAAAATTTTATCGCAGGTTCGACCTCCGATAGCTCCGATCAATCTTCGCTATCTTCGCATCGATTTTATACATCCCAGCGCCAGACCTGCAAGCCTCGGCGGCGCCTTTATCGCCGCAGCTCAGGATGAGTCAGCGGCGCCGATCAATCCTGCCGGACTGACATTTTTAAAAAGCGCAGGAGCCACTCTGACGCAGCGACAAATCCGCAACAAGTTCGATGAACCAGACGGGCTGGCGGAAAATCCGACGAAGCGCAAAGAGTTTCAGAGTGTGCATTTTGATCAAACGATGGTGAGCGTCTTTATGCCATTTAAGCGAATTAAGGTCGCCGGTTTCAGAAATGTCGTTTTTGATTCGAGATTTAATTTTCAAACCAAGCAATTCACCACGCTAAAACCGCCTTTAACCCAACGACAATTGCTCGGCGGTCTGGGCAACTTTCCGGGACGCAAGGTTAATCTAGATCTCGCCTTGATTAATCATGGTTTCTCGATTGCCTTTAAATTACACCGCAAGTTGAGTTTTGGTTTAACGGCCAAAACCTCGCAAATAAATTTCCGTTTGAATGAAGTCACCTATCTCGACCCACAAATTGCCCAAGGCCTTCCACCGCGTGAAAACACCCCTGAAACGACCTATTCCATTGTAAATTTCGATCAACGCAATACTCAACCGGCTTACACAATCGGCTTGCTCGGCAAATTGTTGCGCGACCAACTTTTTGTGGGCTTTGTTTATAACTTCAACCCATCTTTTGAAATGGAGAGCAGCGCATTTTTGCCGCGTTATGACTTGCAAGAAACATCTTTTTCGGCTAGCGCTGGTGAAGATGTCGCTTTCCGCTTAACCGTGCCTGACCGTTATGGTCTCGGCCTGTATTACGTTGCGACCTCGAAACTTCGTTTTACCATGGATATTGTGCGCGTTCAATATTCTGACTTGCTCTACCGCAATGACCTAAATGCAATTGAGGACGATATTTATGATGAAAACCTGCAAAAATACATCGATCCGGACGGCAAAGAGGACTTAACCGTTGCCGATGCGACAGAATTTCATTTCGGGCTGGAATACCTTTTTCGGTTTCCTCAATTTGGCGTCGTGCCGCTGCGCCTGGGTTTTAACACGAATCCAGGACATCGAATACATGCTGCAGTTGAAAATGAAGCGCTGCAAACACTGTATCCAAAAGCTGAATTCAGCAAACGACTGACCCTTGGGCTTGGCGTAATTTTAAATAGCTATTTAAAATTCGATGCGGGTATGACGGTGTCACCGGATGAGTTTGAAGTATTTGCATCAACGCTTTTATCGGTTCCATTCTAAATTTGCCTGCTCTGAATGCCGTATTAATATTATGGAACAGAAAATTTCAATAACCATGTTTCGTTTTTACATAATTCTATTCAGCTTGCTTTGCGCGCACAATCTGTGCCTTGCCGATGAGTGGGACGAAAACTACGAACGCGGCGTAGCTGCCCTGGAAAAAGGAGACTGGGACTTTGCAACTTCCTATTTGCAAAGAGCTATCGCTATTCGCCCGGATCCCGAAAAACAGGCGGCCACCTCCAGCTTAAAGTTGATCCAATATATTCCCTACTACTATTTGGGAACCGCCCGTTTTTTTTCCGGAAATTACGCGGATGCGCTTAACAACTTTAATCAATCCCTGATTCGTGGAGCCATTTTAAAAACTTCAAAGCTGAATACGCTTGTTCGCCTGCAGAAAGTTTGCATCACACTGTCACAGCTAAAAAAAAACAAAGAAAAATCAGCTACTGAACAAAAAGTAAACGCCCGGTTGTTAGAGATTACTCGCCTGATTTTAGCGCAAAACTATATAGCGGCAGAAAAGGAGCTGGCGAATTCTGAAATCCCGGCCGATGACTTGCAGTTTGCGGGTTTACGAAAATGGCTTGCCCGTGAAAAGCAAATATTGATGGAGCGTCAGGCAAGCCTTTCCAGCATCGATGAAGCCGTCCGCCATTGGAGAAGTGGACTTGATCTTTTTGTTCAGGGTCGTTATCAGGAAGCCATCCGAAAATTTAGGCTGAGCGAAGAAGCAGATCCGACTTTTGCAAATTCCCCAAGTTGGAGAAAGCGCACCGAAGCTGAATTGGACAGGGTTGCTGTAAAGCAAGCGCCCGACACTGTTTTTACAACAAGAAAAACAATTGTCGAGCGTTTTATTCGCCAGTCAACAGCGCCGGTCTTTGTCTTCCGCACACCGAACAAGTCTACTTTTGAAACCAGAACATCAAAAGTTTTTCTCTCTGGAAATGCTGTTGACGATCAGGGCATTGCCTTTATCGATCTTGTAGTTAACGGCCAAAGCATTGTTGACAGCGCGGGCTTATCCCTGAAACTGAAACCTGACAACCCAGACAACGCCGTACATTTTGCCTTTGAAGCCAATGTGCCGCTTTCTCCCGGAGAAAATGAAATTATCCTGACTGCTTACGATGTCGACTCCATATCACACAGAGCTATCGAACGTTTTGTGATCACCAGGAACCCCGCATTTTATAGAACAGGTGGATTTATGGCTATTGCAGCCATTACGCTTGCGTTTGCCACAGGCGGTGTCTTTCTATCGCGATATATCAAATATCGAATCGCAATCGTCAATAAGTATAATCCATATATTGCCGGCGCGCCGATTCGCAACGAAGAGATGTTTTTTGGGCGTGAAAGGCTGATCAAAAGAATATTAAACACGATTCACAACAATAGCCTGATGATTCATGGGCCGCGCAGAATCGGCAAAACCTCGCTACAGCATCAATTGCATCGGAGGCTGCTTTCCGCTTATGACCCAGACTACTACTTTGTGCCGGTTTTCATCGATTTACAAGGCACAGATGAACAACACTTTTTCTTAACGCTAATGGAAGAAATTGTAGAAGTTTGCCAACCGAAAATCCGGGAGCCAATTGCCTGTCGTTTACAAAAAAATAAGGAAAACTACACAAGCCGTGATATGTCGCACGATCTCAGGTTGCTTTTACAAACATTGCAAAAAAATACCTCCCGCATACTAAAGCTGGTGCTGTTAATTGATGAAGTCGACGAACTAAACAAGTATAGTGAACAAGCGAATCAACGGTTGCGCAGCATTTTCATGAAAACATTTGCCGAAAATCTGGTCGCAGTTATGTCCGGGGCGTTTATCCGGAAAAAGTGGGAAAGCGAAGGAAGTCCATGGTACAATTTTTTCGAAGAAATTGAGGTGCCGCCATTGAATAAAGAGAATGCTGAACAACTTATTAAAAAACCGGTTCACGGAATCTTTGATTTCGAAGAAGCCGCCGTTGACAAAATTCTCGAATACACCGCTTGCAGGCCGTATGACATTCAAAAGGTGTGTGTGCATGTGATCAATCGTATAATCGAAGACAAACGAAGACATGCAACCATGGCTGATGTTGACGAAATATTGCCGAATGTCACCCGTTCCTTTCAGCCAAACAGACAAATGGAGGCTTGAAAATATGCACTTCAATAAAAATCCGTTTGTTGCCGGCAATTGGGTTAGAGGCAAAGACTTTTATGGAAGGTCAAGGCTTATTCACGATATCCTGGAAGGCAACCGTGACTTTCTTTGGGTAGTTGGAACGCGCCGATTTGGCAAGACCTCTTTGCTCAAACAATTGGAATGGCTAACGGACGCCAGATCGACAAAAAATGACTTTGTGCCGCTGTTTTGGGACATGCAGGGCAGCAGCACGCGGGAAGAATTAAGAGAATCCTTGCTCGAAAGCGTGGAAGATGCTGAAGAAAGATTTGTGGATTTATCCGTTTCTGTTCAGGCTCTTGAAGAAATGGACTTTCTGAGCATCCTAAGGGAGCTTCGTCGGAGAACAAAAGCTGCAAATCTGCGCTTCCTGATTTTGTGCGATGAAGTCGAAGCGCTGATAACCATTGAAAAAAACAGTCCCGAAACCCTGCCTCAATTGCGGCGTTTTTTTCAACGAGGCGAAAATGTACGCACCATTATCACCGCAACCAAACGGCTGCAACTATTAGAAACCGGAAAAGATATGGACACTTCACCCTTTCTTTACGGCTTTGTCCCTCCGGTCTTCTTAACCCCGCTTGAAGAAAATGAATCGCGCCAACTTCTTGCCAAAGGGCTTTTCTCCGAGCATGATATTGAAACTATTATCCGGAAAACCAATAGCCACCCTTATCTTATTCAACTAATCGCAAGACGCCTGTTCGAGAACCGGGGTTTAAACGAAGTCATTGAGGAAATTGTTTTTGATGATATGATTAGCAACTTTTTTTCAATGGATTTTAACTATCTCAATGACTTTGAGCGAGAATTATTGCTAGGATTGTTGGAGTGTGAAAGTAAAACGCTCGACTGTCTGAAAGAAGTTGTCGCAAAACCATCGCAGCCGCTGTTAAAGTCCTTATATGAATTGCAACAGCTCGGTTTTATAAATCATTCAGAAAATTCATTTACGATTGCAAATTACTTTTTCAAACAATGGCTGGCGCGCGAAAAAGAAAACTTATTCTCCCGATCCAGAATTCGCAAAAGTATTGGTGGCGCGTCGCTTGACCTAAAAAGCGATTGGCTACAGTCACCGCTGCCCAAACCGGGTGACGAATGTGCCGGTCATGAAATTATAGAAAAGATCGGCAGCGGCGGCATGGGTGTTGTTTACAAAGCGCTGGACTTGAACTTGGATCGAGTGGTTGCCTTAAAAATTCTTCTGCCGGAATTTTCACGCGACGATGAATTTAAAAAACGGTTTCTTACGGAAGCCCGCGCGGCGGCGACCATGAACCATCCGAATATTGTCATCACCTTTCAAGTCGGTTCCACAAACAACATACATTTCATCGCCATGGAGTACATCGATGGCAAAGGCCTGAAGCAATGGCGAGCGACCACCCGCAACCTCGCGACCCGTGTGGCGGTGGCGCAACAGGCGGCGTCCGCGTTGATGCATGCGCACTCCCACCAGATCATTCACCGGGATATTAAATCTGACAACATTCTGGTCGACTCTCAAAATCAGGTAAAAATTATGGATTTCGGGCTTGCTAAAACCTTGCGTAAAACAAACAGTTCACTGACCAGAACGGGCGACACATTGGGCACGCTGGCCTACATGTCGCCCGAACAGGCCAGCGGCCTGAAAGTGGATCATCGAGCCGACATCTTCTCTTTTGGTGTGGTTTTATATGAATTGTTTGCAGGAAGTCTGCCTTTTACGGGCGATTACGAACTTTCAGTGATGTACGCAATCTTAAACGAAGAGCCAGCTCCCCTGACCGTGGCAAACCCGGACATACCCCAAGCCATTGAAAAAGTTGTGATGAAATCCATGCAAAAAGACAAAGAAAAACGTTATCAAAGCATGGCGGCGCTTTATGAGGCGATGGCTGGCCTGGCTGTGTGAAAAGGGATTCTATTAAATGGAAATTTTGAAACATTTAGTTTAACTTTAAATAGGTCAGATCGTATTTTTATTAGCCAATAACCCAAAAATCTCACTGTTCATTTTTTTAATTTTCTATGGAGAGCAGTATGCGATTAATCACAAAGATGCCTGTTTTTGCTATCGTATCCATTGATAATAAAAACTCAAAAAGGCTAACGCTCCCCCCCCCAATGTTGTTGACTTAAGCCCGAAGTATAATTAGATATAGCTTGCACTTAAACGGTGAAATGGTTACAATGTGTTGTTATTATAGGCTTTTAAGCGTATCACCAAAATCATCATCTCATAAATGGAGGCCATCATGGTTGAGTCCAAAGTGTCAATTATTTTGGACTCATGAAATTCAATTATTCGACGCAAACTGTTTAATTTAATACCTGCTT
>Ga0316187_10000973_pt1 | contig 23885 bp, 20 predicted proteins | sample CroRivburrow1_MG_FD_204927 | JGI IMG/M metagenome (GOLD analysis project Ga0316187, IMG submission 204927) | Coastal sediment microbial communities from Maine, United States - Cross River worm burrow 1 | ecosystem: Environmental > Aquatic > Marine > Coastal > Sediment | place: USA: Maine...
ACGGTGTGAATCTTGGCTTCATGTCTTTCTTTGTGAAGGCGTGTGCCCATGCCGCTTCACAGTTTCCGGCTGTTAATGCCTATATTGATGGCGAAGAGATTGTCTATCATAACTACATGGATGTTGGCGTTGCCGTATCCACCGAGAAGGGGCTGGTGGTGCCGGTTCTGCGTGATGTCGGGCAGTTGAGTTTCTCAGTCATTGAGCAGGGGGTGTCCTCTCTGGCAGTGAAGGCGCGTGATGGTGGCCTGGTGCCGGATGATCTGAAGGGCGGAACGTTCTCTATCACCAATGGTGGTGTGTTTGGTTCGCTGCTCTCCACGCCGATTTTGAATCCGCCGCAGTCTGCCATATTGGGGATGCACACGATTCAGAAGCGGCCTGTTGCTGAGAATGATCAGGTCGTGATTCGACCCATGATGTATCTGGCCCTCACTTATGATCATCGTCTGATTGATGGTCGTGATGCAGTTCAGTTTCTGGTTGTTGTGAAGGCGTATCTGGAACAGCCCGGTATGGCGCTACTGGATCTGTAATCTCTGGACTGTTCTATCGACCAAAGCGCAAAGAAGAGGAGATTCTATGATGCGCTGGTTATTTTCGATGGTAGTGGTGATGTTGTATATTCCTGCTGTATGGGCAGTTGAGACCCTTGAGCTGACTCAGACTGCCTGCCAGTTTATTGAGCCGGAGAAGGGCGACCAACATTATCAGGCAAGTAGTTTTGATGCTTGCCAGCAATTGAATGAACAAAGCTCCGAAGATCGCCTGAATAGGTCGAGAACGATTAGCTTAAAACCGGGTGATTATCTCTTCCGTGTCCATAACCGTGATGTGCCCTATGTGTTAGGGTTCTGGTTGCGTGGTAAAGGTCTTGATCGTTTTACACTTCCATCAGTCTCAGGTGGCGGCATTGAAACAGGGGGCTACAAAGATTACCGCATTACGCTGGAGGAGGGAGAGTATCTCTACTCCTGCCCACTTAACCCGACACCGGATTATAGACTTGTTGTAAAACCATGAAGATGCAGCTATTCAAACGTCTTCTCCCTCTTATGATCATCGCAACATTGATTGTGCTCTCTGTTCTATTTGATTTGAGCCGCTTTATCAGTTTCGAGTCTCTGAGGGAGCATCGCGAGGCGTTGAATGGTTGGGTTTCAGCTTATCCGTTGATTGCTCCGCTAACCTTTACGCTGCTCTATATTGTGGTGGTCGCTTTTTCACTCCCCGGTGGTGCAGTCATGACAATCAGCGGCGGTTTTCTGTTTGGAGCACTATTGGGCGGCATTTATGCCATTGTAAGCGCCACCCTTGGCGCTACAGCCCTATTTCTGATTGCTAAGACCTCCATTGGAGATTACCTGTTGGCTAAAGCAGGGACGAGTGTTCAGAAAATGCAGGCAGGATTCTCTGAAAACGCTATGAGTTATATGTTTGTTCTTCGTCTGGTGCCAATTTTCCCGTTTTTTCTGGTTAACCTTGCGCCAGCATTTCTGGGCGTCTCGCTCAGGGTTTATCTCATTGCAACCTTCTTTGGAATTATGCCTGCTACGTTTGTTTATGCACTGGCCGGAAGCGGTCTGGGAAGTTTATTTGATCAGGGCGGTGAGTTTTCTATCAATTCGATTCTGACACCACAGATGGTCGCAGCGCTGGTCGGGTTAGCACTGCTGTCGCTTGTTCCTGTAGTTTATAAACAGTTTAGAAAAAAACGTAACGTGAATGGAGAGAAAGTATGACAACGCTGATTCAGACAGATATATGTGTAATTGGAGCCGGTTCAGGCGGGCTATCTGTTGCAGCGGGCGCCTCCCAGATGGGGGCTGATGTAGTATTGGTTGAGAAATCTGATATGGGTGGCGACTGTCTTAATACCGGCTGTGTCCCCTCCAAAGCGCTTCTGGCTGCAGGTGAAAAAGCGCAGGCAATGCGTGAGGCGGCAGCATTTGGTGTTCAATCTGTTGAACCAGCGGTAAATTGGTCTGACGTTCATAAGCATGTGCACAGTGTGATTGCAGCCATAGCTCCAAATGATTCGGTAGAGCGCTTTGAAGGTCTGGGTGTAAATGTGATTCAGGCTGCGGCCCGTTTTATTGATGAAAAAACGGTAGAGGCGGGTGATCTGTGTGTTCAGGCCAAATATTTTGTATTGGCCACAGGTTCATCCGCTTTTGTACCACCCATTGAAGGGTTGGACCAGGTTGAATATTTCACCAACGAGAATATTTTCGATAACAAGAAAGCTGTCGATCATCTGGTTGTGATTGGTGGTGGCCCGATCGGTATGGAGCTGGCTCAGGCACATCACAGGCTGGGTGCGAAAGTGACCGTGATGGAAGTGGCAAGGCTTCTGATGAAAGATGACCCGGAATTGACCTCTATCGTGATTGATCGATTGCGTGAGGAAGGTATGACCTTCTACGAAGGGGGAAGAAACCTACGTCTGGAGAAACAGGAGCTAGGTTTTTCAGTCTATTGCGAAATGGATGGTGAACAAGCGTGTGTCACAGGGTCACACCTTCTGGTGGCTACAGGTCGGCGCGCCAATGTGGATGGGCTTAACCTGGAAGCTGCTGGAATCTCTTTTTCACCACGTGGAATTGAGGTGGATGCAAGGTTGAGAAGCTCTAATCGTCGAGTTTTTGCCATTGGAGATGTGGCTGGGCCATATCAATTTACCCATATGGCGGCTTATCAGGCGGGGATTGTGATTCGAAACATGCTTTTCAAGCTGCCTGCGAAGGTGGATTACAGAGCCGTTCCATGGGTTACTTATACCGACCCTGAACTGGCTCATGTGGGTATGAGTGAAACTGATGCAAAAGTGGCGGGCAAGAGTGTTCGGGTTCTTCGCTGGAGCTTTGAAGAGAATGATCGGGCTCAGGCTGAAAAAAGAACAGAGGGTTTGATCAAGGTGATCACTGAACAGAATGGGCGCATATTGGGCGCATCAATCGTCGGCCTTCATGCCGGAGAGCTTATTCAGCCGTGGGTATTGGCGATTAGCCAGAAGATGAAGATTGGGACAATGGCTGGGATGATTGCCCCATATCCGACTTTAGCCGAAGTGAACAAGCGAATTGCAGGCAGTTTTTACACCGAAAAACTGTTTTCAGAGGGCACAAAAAAAATTGTCCGTTTTTTAATGAGATTTTCCTGAATATGGTGGAATACAGACAACTTTAGCCCTGATTAAATTCGATCAAACCACCATAATAGTTGAGATATACAGTGGGTTTAATAATTCTTTTTCCTTGCCACTCTTGGGGTTGCACGTCTATAAATAGCAATCATAACACTTCTAGGAGGGAGAACATGAGACGATTATTATATTTATTTGCAGCAGTAGCGCTGTTTTCAACCCAGGCTTTCGCTTCAGGCTTTGCCGTAAAAGACCAGGGAACCAAAGCGATGGGTATGGCCAATGCCTTTACAGCAGTTGCCGATGATGCATCTGCTGCATGGTACAATCCGGCTGCGTTATCCTTTCAGGACGGGGTCTCTCTGACCGTAGGCGGTCAGTATGTGATTCCGAGCGTGAAATATGCTGGTGCATCGGGTGCTGGAAAGATGGATAAAAAAAATCATCTGATTCCATTTGGTTATATTAGTTATAATAGTGATGCTCTTCCTGTGACACTTGGCTTGGCAGTGAATGCACCGTTTGGATTATCGACTGACTGGACGAATTCAACCAGCACCTTTGCGGTCACGGGTCTTGGCTCAGTGACATTCTCTGAGCTTAACCTGGTGAATGTGAATCCTGTCGCATCTTTCAAAATCAACGATCGTCTATCAGTTGCCGGTGGTGCTAGTTATGTTAAGGCTAGAAGAGTGGCCTTTAATACCACCGGGTTAGTCCAGAGTGGTAACGGTAGTGGCTGGGGTGGTAATGCTGCGCTGTTTTATAAGGGGGATGAGTTTAATGTGGGCCTCACTTATCGCAGCAGAACAAAAATAAAGGTGAAAGGCAGAACGACCTTGATCGCTGCTTCTTCGACTTCCAATACTGATGTTTCCGTTACACTGCCTGACATGCTTTCTGCAGGTGTTGCCTTTCACCCATCTGATAACTGGTTAGTAAGCTTTCAGTATGATTGGGTTAACTGGAAGACATTCGATCAATTGAAATTTAATTATACACCTGCATTTCCGGGTGTGGGTGCATCCATTACTGTTCCAGAAAACTACAAGGCAACATCTTCGTTCGGAGTGGGCGCTCAGTGGAGCTATAATGAGAAGATGCGTGCAAGATTTGGCTATTCTTACGATCAAACACCACTTAACGATGTCGATTTCTCTTCTCGTATTGTAGATAATGATCGTCATTTCTTTACGCTTGGTTACGGTTATAGCGTAAGTGAGAAGACAACCATTGATCTGGCGTATGGCTATATCATGGTTTCAGATCGTACACAGACCGCTTCATCAAACACGGCTTATAATGGTACATACAAGGCCAACCTTCATATTGTGTCAGCTGCTATGTCTCATCGCTTTTGATCTGCTCTGTTGTTGAAAATCTATGAATTAAGGGGCCTTCGGGCCCCTTTTTTTGTGCAGTTATAAAAAAGTGAAAGAAAGTAGCCTATAATGGTGACAAAAGGGTTGGATGGCTAAATGGAGGATTATATGCAGTGGTTGATCTTAATCGTGCTTGTTCTGGTGTTAGCTTTTTTGCTGGCACGCATCAAAGCGCCACTAATGAACTGGAGTATTGGTATCGCCATCCCATTGCTCCTTCTTCCCATGTTCGGCCTGATTGGATCGGGAGTAACGATTTGTCTGTGGGCCGTTTTTCTGATCTGTATGATTCCACTGCATGTAGATGAACTGCGCCTGAAATGGCTGACTGAACCACTCTTCAGACATATGAAACGAGCTCTGCCTCCCATGTCTGAGACCGAACGATCAGCCATGGAGGCGGGCAGTGTCTGGTGGGATGCAGAGTTGTTTCAGGGGAATCCCGACTGGGAAAAATTACTTAATACACCAGCTCCAGTGTTAACAGAGAAAGAAGATGCCTTTCTAGGCGGGCCTGTTGAAGAGTTATGCGGCTTGCTCGATGATTGGGATATCACCCATAAGCGTAATGACCTTTCGCCTGAAATGTGGTCGTTTATTAAATCCAATAGATTCTTTGGCATGATTATTCCTGAAGCTTATGGCGGTCTTGGCTTTTCTGCCTATGCCCACTCTCAGGTTATTCAGAAACTCGCAAGTCGCAGTGTGACAGGTACGGTAACTGTGATGGTGCCTAACTCACTCGGCCCTGCAGAACTACTGATGAACTACGGAACAGACAAGCAGAAGAAGCATTATCTTCCCAGACTGGCAAGTGGTGAAGAGATTCCATGTTTTGCCCTGACAGGACCTGAAGCGGGCTCAGATGCTGGCGCTATCCCTGATCGAGGCATTGTTTGTAAGGGTGAGTATCAGGGTAAGAAGGTGCTTGGGTTCAGGGTTAACTGGGAGAAGCGCTATATAACACTTGGACCGGTAGCAACGTTACTGGGCCTGGCATTTCATGCTTATGATCCGGATCACCTGTTAGGGGAGAGTGATGATCTCGGCATTACCTGCGCACTGGTTCCAACTGATGCTGAGGGTGTGAAAATTGGCAGGCGTCACAATCCACTCGACTCGGCATTTCAGAATGGCCCCAATTCAGGCAAAGATGTGTTTGTACCCTTTGAGTGGATCATTGGTGGGCAGGAGCAGATTGGTAATGGCTGGCGTATGCTGGTCGAACGTCTGGCAGTAGGGCGGGGTATTTCACTTCCTTCCATGAGCTGCGGGGGAGGCAAGCTTGCAAGTCTCACTACTGGAGCTTATGCCCGTGTTCGTAAGCAGTTTCACCTTCCAATCGGAAAGTTTGAAGGGGTGGAAGAGGCTATGGCCCGTATCGGCGGGCTCACCTACTTGATGGATTCAGCCAGAACTCTGACTCTCTCTGCGCTGGATCAGGGTGAACGTCCATCCGTTGTTACTGCCATTGTAAAATACTATCTCACTGAAGGAATGCGTCAGGTGATCAATGATGCGATGGATGTGCATGGTGGGCGTGGCATCTGTCTCGGCCCATCTAATTATCTGGGTCAGATATATCAGACGATTCCGGTAGGCATCACCGTAGAGGGAGCCAATATTCTGACCAGAACCCTGATCATCTTTGGGCAGGGAGCGATGCGTTGTCACCCCTTTGTGATGGATGAGATGAATGCGATGCTGGAAGAGGATGAAGATGCGGGTGTTAGAAAGTTTGATGAGCTACTACTTGGCCATCTGGCATATGTGACAGCAAACTCGGCCAGATCGCTCATCTATGGTGTCAGCCTGAGTCGCTTGGCCTCTTCACCTGTCTCTGGAGCGGTCGCCGGTTATTACAGAGAACTGTCCCGTTTTTCAGCCTCTTTTTCGATGATGGCAGATCTCTCTCTGCTGGTTCTTGGAGGCGCGCTGAAACGTAAAGAGAAGTTGTCAGGACGGTTCGCCGATGCACTTGGCTATATGTATCTCTGTTCGGCAACCCTGAAACGTTTTGAAGATGATGGAAGGCCTGACGCTGATCTCTCTTTTGTTCACTGGAGTTGTCAGCTGGCTCTCTACAGGGTTCAGGAGGCTCTTCATGGTGTGGTCAGGAATTTTCCGATTCGCCCGATTGGGTGGATGCTTCAGCTTTTGGCATTTCCGATTGGCAGACAACTGCATATGCCGTCAGATAGTTTGGGGCATCAGGTTGCCAAAGCTCTGATGAAAAATGATGAGACAAGAGAGCGGCTGGTTGATGGGCTATACCTGCCGAATGATCAGAACGATATTATCGGAAGACTTGTCCATGCATCTGAACTTACAGTGAAGTCGGATCTGATTGAAAAGAGGATCAGAGCAGAGGGATATGGTTACCAACCCCATGAGGATTATTCTGAATGGCTTAAAGGCCTGGTTGTTGAGTCAGTGATCACAAAAGAGGAGAAAACCCTGATGGAGCAGTCACACAGGGCGATGCTCTCTGTGATTATGGTGGATGATTTTCCAGCTGGTCGAAAAAGGAGTCGTTAAAGAGTCTTAAAGACCGCCGCTGATTTTCCAGCCATCGCTATCTTTGGTGAGTGTCAGCTGTTCGCGTTGAGCGATCTGTCGCCACTCCCCATCAGCCAGTACTTTCAGCGTATAGGATTGATCACAGAGAGCATGCAGATCATCAAGCTGTTGAATCTGACGGTCATGAGAGCGCATCTCAGCGCCATCAAATTTATCAAATAGTGATACCATCTGGGCAACAACATCAACTTTGCTTCGTCCCTGGTCCTCATAGCTGCTATAGATGAGGGCGCTGTAGTCGGGGATACTTCGCTGGCTGATTGCCCGGTCACGACTATCCATGAGTTCGGTGATCTCATGCTTTTCAATATCACTGCATGCCAGGAGAGCAGAGGCGATGATAAAAAACAGGATTTGGTTGATCTTGAATCTACTTAAATGGGTAAGCCTGTAGTTGCCAGAGTATCGAAGTAGAGTGCGCATAGCTTGGTGTTGAATTATAAGACCTATAGGAAATCAGCAGCCTTGCTGCTCCATTCGCTTTTTGGATAGTTGTGACGAAGCAGGGTTGCACTGTCACGTGCGCTGGCACTGATTCCAAGCTTTGCATAGGAGGCTGCCAGATAGTAGAGCGCCTCTTCAATTGAGGGTGTGGTCTGGTGTTTTTTAACAATAAGCTGAAAGCGATTCAGTGCGGCAACATAGCGCTCTCTGTCAAAGTAAAATATTCCCACAGTAAGCTCATGCGAAGCCAGCATATTGTAAAGCTTCTGCAGACGTGAAGCGCCATCTTTGGCGTAGCGACTATCAGGATCTTCCTTAAGCAGCCGCTTAAAAGCTGCGATAGCCAGTTTGGTATGGCTCTGATCATGTTCAATATTGGTAATCTGCTTGAAATGGCTCATGGCCAGAAGATATTTGGCATAGGCAACGTCGGGATGGCGGGGGTGACGTTTGATAAACTGTTCGGAGAGCGATTCACCCAGAATATACTCACTGCCTTTATAGGCAGCAAAGGCTCGAAGTAGTTCGGCCTGAACAGCATACTGACTATAGGGGTGATTAGCGGAAAAATTCTCCAGAAAAAGGTTGGCTCTGTCATAGCTGCCATCATCCAGAAGCGCTTTGGCCTTGTCATAATCGATTTTGGCAGATTCGGCTGGCGGAAGCTCTTTGCCGGAACAGGCTGCCAATAGCAGGGTGAGGGTGAGTAGAAGCAGTTTTTTCATTTGCGGGACTCTAAAGTGCTTATGGCAGGGCGACAACGGCTAGATGTCTTCCTGTTGTTCCGTGGTCTCTACGAAAGGAGTAGAAGCGTTCAGGGTGACAGCAGGTGCAGATGCTGAGGTTTTCAATGTGAGCCGCTTTCACACCTGCTTTGTTGAGCTGGAGAAGGTTAATTTTCGCCAGATCAGGATGCGGTTCAGGCGAGTAGGTAATAGCCTGATCAGCCCCGGCCACGCTTGCTTTTAATCTCACTGCCGTATCGCTATCCACCTCAAAGCAGCAGGGGCCGATAGCTGGACCCAGGCTAGCATGGATCTGTTTCCGTTGAGCGCCCATCATGATCATCTGTTCAACGGCTTTGGTGATAACCCCGGCAGCCGTCCCACGCCACCCTGCATGTACAGCTGCAACAATTCTGTTGATCGGGTCAGCCATCAATATGGGCAGGCAGTCTGCTGTGCGTACTGCAATCGGAGTTTCGGCCTCGCGGCAGAGAAGAATATCAGCCTGATTATGATGAAGTGAGCCTGCCCCGGAGCAGATAAGGTGATCGACTCCATGCACCTGCTCAGCCTGATGCAGCTCTCCTTTTAACCCTGCCGCTTCGATCACGCTTACTTTGTTGGTTTCAATGTTTTCTGTTTTATCACCAAGGTTATGGCCAAGATTGAGTGAGTTGAAAGGTTTCGGGCTTACGCCACCCGTTCGTTCTGAGAACAGAGCTGTAATACCGAGGTCGCCAAGCAGTGTTGAACGAAGAAGCTCAGGTTTAGCCATAGGATTGATCAAGCGAGAGAGATAGCCTGTTCAGGTCCTCGGGTAGTGGGGCTCTGCAGTGTATGGCTTTACCAGTGATCGGGTGAGTGAAACCGAGAACTTCAGCATGAAGAGCCTGACGGCTCAGTTCCATGATAGCAGTGCGGGCCGGTTCAGGGATCTGTTTACCTGGATTGAAATGCCTTCCATAGGTGGTGTCACCCAGAATAGGTAGCTGCTCGTGAGTAAGATGCACTCGAATCTGATGTGTTCGACCAGTATGAAGGGTGAGTCGAATTCTGGAGAAGAGTCGGTCATAGCTCTGCTCAATTTTGGCATCAGTGATCGCCTCTTTCCCTGCATCATTAACGGCCATTTTCTGGCGATTATGAGGGCTACGGCCGATCGGTAGTTCAATTCGTTTCTGTCTCCAGTTGGGTACGCCACGACTCCATGCCAGATACTGTCGATCAATGTCATGGGTTGAGAAGAGCTCAACCATTTTCTGATGTGTCTGCTCTGTCTTGGCAACCACAAGACTTCCAGATGTCTCCTTGTCGAGTCGGTGGACGATGCCAGGCCGCTCTACACCGTTGATGCCGGGAAGGTCGGGGCAGTGATGCAGCAGAGCGTGAACCAGAGTGCCATGGTCATGACCATGGCTGGGGTGAACCACCATGCCCGCGGGCTTGTTAATAATGATCAGGTGCTCATCTTCAAAGAGAACGTCGAGAGGGATATCTTCAGCCACCAGCTCCAGTGGTTTTGTTTCAGGCATTTCAATGCTGTAGCGCTCGTCCAATTCTACTTTGATAGAGGGTTTGATTGGATCGTGAGGGCCGTGAATAGCTCCCTCTTTGAGTAGCTGTTTAATCCGGGTGCGGGAGAGCTCGCATAGTTCTGATAGCGCAAAATCCAGACGCTGACCTTCCAGATTCTCCGGAATGGTCAGCGTTTCGATTTTCTTTTCATGTGTCGTCAGGATGGTTCACTGACCGTGTTGGTTGAGGTAGAGGCACTGTTTTCAGGCTTTGCTTCAGGTTTTGGTGCACTCTCTGACTCTGCTTTAGATTTCTGCTCAGCTTTTGGTGCGTCATCACGTTTTTCTTTAGCTTTTTGATCGGCCTTGGGGGCATCATCACGCTTTGCTTTGGCCTTCTTCTCAGCCTTTGATGCGCTGTCACGTTTCACTTCAGCTTTCTGCTCGGTCTTAGGAGTATCATCACGCTTTGCTTTGGTCTTTTTCTCAGCTTTTGGTGCGTCATCACGTTTCACTTCAGCTTTCTGCTCGGTCTTAGGGGCCTCATCACGTGTTGACTCAGGCTTCTGCTCACTCTTAGGTGAGTCATCAGCTCTGCCTTTGGGTTGCTGTCCGGCACTCAGTTCGGAGGCTTGGATTTCGCCCTGAGATGTCTGGTTTTCCTGACTGTTCTCAGTTGACTTTTCACCAGCAGGACGGCGTCTTCTGCGTCTTCTGCGACGTTGGCCTTCACCCTTCTGCTCAGTTGAGGCGTTCTCTTCAGAAACTACGGCTGTATCAAGCTGCTTCTCTTCACTCTGCTGAGTCTGCTCACCATCGCGACTAGGGCGCTTGCGGTTTCTACGTCGCGAACGCCCTTTTTTCTCTTCACTCTGTTTGGCTTCCTGCTGTGGTTTTTCAACATCACTTCGGTCACGGGACTGATTGTCACGATTCGGACGGTTGCGATTACGGTTGCGATTGCGGTCGTTTTGTTGACCACGGCGGCCGCTACGATTTCCACCGGAACGAGTTTTTCGCTCTTCCTCGGGTTTCTTTTTGCCGTTGCCAAAGATTGATTCAATCAGTGTAGACCACCAGCTCTTACCTGATGCTGCTTTTCTACGACGTGTATCCGGTGCAGGTGGAATGCCTACAACAGGTTTCAACGGTTTGAGTTTACGACCGGAACGTGCCGGTTTCTTACCCTTGGTTGTATCTTCAAGCACTTCAATGCGCTGTTGATTGTTCTCATTCCACTGACGTTCAATACGGTAGTGAGGGATTACAAGGTCAGGACGAATCTGCAGTGTGATCTGTACATCGTAGTTCTCTTCAATGCGAGCAATGTTGTCACGCTTGTTATTCATCAGATACTCACCGGTATCGGATGGAACCTGAACGATAAGGGTTGGTTTCTTACCAGCTTCAGCATGATCTTCCATGCGAGTCAGTATCTGAAGCGCCATGGATTCAACCGTCAGTACATGGCCGCGACCGGTACAGCGTGGGCAAACTTCTGAAGTTGTCTCGCGAACTGATGGATGCAGACGCTGGCGTGACATCTCCAACAGTCCAAAGCGAGAGATGCGGGCAAGCTGAATACGAGCTTTATCACCCTTGGTGGCTGCTCTCAGCTCTTCTTCAACCTGCTGAGCATGTTTGCGGGAGGCCATATCGATAAAGTCGATAACAATCAGTCCGCCGATATCACGGATACGAAGCTGGCGGGCCACCTCTTCAGCAGCCTCCAGATTGGTAGCCAATGCGGTATCGTCGATATGTTTACCTTTGGTGGCACGGGAAGAGTTCACATCAATAGATGTGAGTGCTTCTGTCGGATCAAATACGATCGAGCCGCCGGATGGCAGCCGGATTTCACGCTCATGAATCTCTTCGCACTGTGGTTCGATGCCATAATTCCTAAACAGAGGCTTTTTGCCCCGGTAAAGCTTCACCAGCTTCTCTTTGCCAGGCAGTACTGCGTGAACAAACTGTTTGGTGCGGGTGTAAACCTCATGGTTATCTACCCAGATCTCACTGATATCATCTGTGAAGTGATCGCGGATTGCCCGTGTTGCCAGATCACCCTCAAGGTAGATCAGGGCAGGGGATGGTGCGCTCTCACCCTTGATACGAATCTCATCCCAGAGACGACGCAGGTAGGAGTAGTCACGTTCAAGTGAATCAAATGTCTGATCCTTACCGGCAGTACGAACAATCAGGCCCATGTTGTCCGGCACCTGTAGCTGGCCGAGAATCTCTTTCATGGCACGGCGATCTTCATCGGAGAGCTTGCGTGAGACACCACCGCGGGTGTTGTTCGGGCTTAGTACCAGATAACGACCTGCAAGTGAGATGATCGTGGTGAGTGCAGCGCCCTTGTTACCGCGCTCCTCTTTAACCACCTGAACCAGGATCGACTGCTTGCGTTCAAGCACATCCTGAATATTGACCTTACGTGGGTCTAAAGTTTTATCCACGCCCTCTTTCCAGTAGTCGGGGTGAATTTCACTCAGTGACAAAAAACCCTGTCGATTGGAGCCGTACTCAACAAATGCAGCCTGCAGACTCGCTTCCACCTTGGTGATGGTGCCCTTGTAGATATTACCTTTGGTGAGTGCTTTTTGAGCGGATTCGATATCGAGTTCCTGAAGGTATTCGCCATTAACAATGGCAACCCGGCTCTCTTCTTCGTGTGATGCATTGATTAGCATCAGCTTTTTAATAGTCATGCGACATTCCTTTGCCGCCTGCAGTTTATAAACAATGTACTCCCCACCACTAGAACAAGTGGGGAAGTCATACATTTTCTAATTTTTTCACCGGCTTACGACGTTTTGTTTCAATAAAAACAGTCGTAACCGGGACTAAACCGTCAGACGGATCACTTTATATTCTGTACATGCTCAACACGCAGGTGAGTCAGCTTCCGCCTACCATTTGCCGGTTTATCTATATCCCATCCGGTTTTATCAGTACACTGCCGGAGGCCTATATTCTTGCCTGGATCACCATGTTTCAATCTGGTTTCAGGCGGCCATCACAGCTCGGTAGGCAGCGTTAAATCACGTGGAACTTGCTGCACAGATCAAGAGACTAACGGAACGGAGGGCGCATTGGCAAGCTCGGAAGATGTCCAAAGCCGTATAATTATTGATAAAAATGAGGATGGCAGTCGTCTTGATCGCGTTCTTGTTCGCAGGCTTGGCAATCAACGGCGTTCTTTGATCATGCGTTTGATTCGAAAGGGCAACGTGCGCGTCAACAGCAAACGCCAGAAACCCGAGAGCCGTGTTGCAGAAGGTGATGAGATATTCCTTCCCAACTCACTGCGTGGTGAGGCCGAACCTCAATCTACTGATGCAATCCCAGCGAGCCTGATTCAGAAAGTCGAATCCATGAAGGTCCTCTATGAAGATGAGTGGCTTCTCGCCGTTCATAAGCCCGCTGGCATGGTGGTACATGGTGGTAGTGGTCATGGGGCAGGGCTGATAGAGGCACTGAAAGAGTCACGCGGACTTGCTGACCTGCGTCTGGCTCACCGCTTGGATCGGGACACGAGTGGTGTACTGCTGATGGCGAAGAATCTTGAGGCGTTGAGAAAACTCACCGAGTCCTTTCGTGAACGAGACATGCAGAAGACCTACTTCGCATGGGTAGAGGGGCATCCATACCCTCATGCAGGCCGGATGATCTCCAAGCTATCCAAAGGCATCACTGTGGGTGGTGAACGGATGGTGGTGGATGATGAAGAGGGGAAAGAATCCATAACAGATTACCAGGTGGTGCTTGAAACTGAGCGTGATGGGTTTAATTACGCACTGGTAGCGCTGAATCCGCATAGTGGCCGCACCCATCAGCTACGTGTTCAGCTGCTCTCTGAAGGGCACGCGATTCTCGGTGATCCGAAGTATGCGGAAAAGGAAACTATTAAACAGTTCAAAAGGATTGGCGGTAAAGGTCTAGCTCTGCATGCCTGGCGATTGCGCTTTAATCATCCAGTGAAGCAGAAGCCTGTTGAATTGCGAGCCTCACTGCCTGAAAGCTGGAACCAGCTATCTAAGCCATAAACGAACGTCCGCTTTCAGTCATCCTGAGCCCGGATCGGGCGAAAGCGTCACTCATCTTTAAACACTTCGGTGTATTGCTGGTTACTCCAGTAGATAAAGGCGAGAATCTCGGCAATGGCGGTATGAATCTCGGCAGGAATCGCCTCACCGATATCAAGTAGCGAGAGAATCTGCACCAGATCCCGATCTTCACGTATTGGGATATTGTTCTCTTTGGCAATGCGGATAATCTCATCAGCTAGAGCGCCGCTACCGGTCGCGGAGACATTGGGAACCACATCAACCATCGGATTCCAATTCAGCGCAATCGCCTGACGCCCGGATGAGGATTTAGCCCGTGACATCAAGCAGTCCTTTTGAGAGCGGAAGCCCCAGTTCAAGTCGACTAAAACTCTCTTTTTTCTCTTCAATCAGTTCACTGTTCGAAGCTGTGGAGATATGAATGTCCTTGAATCCGAGTGTTTCAAGGCGCTCAGTCAAACGCGTTAGATGTTCCTGAAGTATATGGCGGGCCTCGTTCATTTCAGAAAAGATGGTGGCATGCACCGAGTGAGTAGTGATGCGTGCATCAACTCTTACATTGCCGAGCTGACTTAGCTCAAGCGCAAAGAGGATGTTGAAGGTATCTGATGATGACTCTTCGCTCTCCTGGGTCACCTCGTAATCTGCTCCTCGTGTCTCCATAGAGATGGCCATCTGCACCGCAGAGAGCATGCCCTGCATGATAAGCGGGAACTCAATGCGAACCGGCTCCACCTGCTGGAAGGCGAGCAGGTTAATCGCCTGTTGTGACTCGATGCGGGCAGCACCCTGCTCACCGGCCTGTGTGATTCGGACTGTTCCGGCTGATCGTTCTGCTGCCTGAGCCACCTCAATGAGTTTGAGTAACACCGCTTTGATATCCTGTTGGCTTGTCAGGGATGATGGCTTTGCTCCAACCTCTGTCTCTCGACCAAGCAGTGCTTCATAGAGTTGGCCACTACTGCGGATCATGCTTGCCAGTCGATTACCATCCAGTGGCTTGTCACTGGTGACTGTGTAGTTCTCCAGAAGGGTGGTAAGTGTTGCAAGTTGGCTGGTAACCGGTGCCGGGAGTGGTTTGTCGCCTGCAGTCACTGGTGTTGAGGAGGGCTGGGTGAGATTCTTTAGCATCTGGCTGAGCGGTTCACTCATCGCAATTCGCTGCTTAAACAGCGTGATCGCCTTTTCAGGCAGGTTTTTGACCAGATCAATCACTTCAAGTGTGGGAGCCTTTGTGCCCTGCACATTTTTTAGCAGCAGCATATCACCGGGTCTGACTGAAGGTGGAGCCGGTGCCTCAAACAACTGACCCTGCCATTGAAAAGCGATATTTCCGTTGGACAGACGTTGATCAACCCTGGCCGTTAACAGGGTGTTGTTTGGAATAGCGGAAGCTACTTTTGTGGTGGTTTTCGTGGCTATTGCCGACTGTTTGGCTGCCAGGTCAACTGGTTTTAGTATCAACTGAGTGTTTTTAGTACCGCGCCCTTTGTTGATTTCAACCAGCAGTTGTTCACCCTTTTTTAGCGGAGCCGAGAGGTTGTTAACCCTGATCTCAATCGGTTCAGCTTTTGCCCGGTTGATCAGTGTCTCAGGATGTTTGGTATGTGCTACCGCATGAGCTGTTTTGACCGTTGTGGCTGTTGGTTTTGTCACGATTGTAGATACGGTGGCGGGGATCGGGGTCAGCAGGGCGTTCTTACCGGATGTTTTGGTTACTACAACGCGAAGCTCACCCTTGAGCTGAGTGATGGTATGGATAGGGGAGGTGAGTGTTGCTTTGCGGATCGGGATCTCTTTTGTACCCGGAGTTTGAACTGTTGCTGGGCCACTACCCCTGTTTTTTACAGCAGCTGCATCGGGTTGGGCTTTTGTGCCAGCAAGGAGTCCGGGTTTCATCTCACTACCCAGCAGTGTTGCAGTGGGGGGCTGTTTCATGCCCGAAGCAGTGTTTGATCCGATGGTTGGCGTTGTGGCAACAGTGGTTTTTGGTGGATTGATGATCTCCAGTGCGGGAAGTGAACCACTGTTGGCTACCCTGAAGGTGACAAGCTTCCCCTCCAGTGATTTCGGTAGCCCCTCTAAAGTGATCTCCTGCCCTTTAAGCATAACAATCACTCTGCCTTGAATAAGTTCCGGGATCTGAACGCGGAAGGCTTCACCTCTGATCAGTGCTGCTGTTTCACCGGATACAATACGAAGCAGCGTGCCTACGGCACCGATTCGCGCGGGAACACCTAACTCTGCACCGGGGGTCTTCATCATGGTGTTTACTGTAGAGCAAAGTGCCCCCCCGATGCAAAGGGGAAACAGAAAAAGCTCTCGCTGAAACATTTCAGCAGGGGTCTGAATCAAAACAGCTGATCTCCTGGTTGCACCATGCTTAAGAGCGGCGGTAATGGCAGCGGTAAATTTCGAATATAAGCTGTAGTATTAATAACTTATGCCCAATCTTATCGCCTAGGCATCAATCTCATGTGGCGCTACAGGGGCATTTTTCCTATAATCACGCCTCTTTAATCAGAGAGACGAGGAATTATGCTGGTATGAATGAACTTTTAGCGGAAGGCTTACAACTGATGGGCGTTGGAATGGGCGTTGTGTTCCTTTTCCTGGGCCTGCTGGTTGGCGTTGTTACGCTGGTTTCATCCATCATTCAGAAGAGCGAAGTAGCAACTTCTCTTTCTGGTATGGAATCCGTAAACGAAGAAGATCTGCAAGCCATCTTTACTAAGGCGGTTAAACGCTATCGTGCAGGTCACCGCAAATAATCAGGGCACCATTAAAGGAGTAACTGTTACATGTCGAATCAGCCATTGGGAATTACCGAACTCGTTCTGCGAGACGGACATCAGTCCCTACTTGCCACTCGTATGCGCATTGAGGATCTGCTGCCTATTGCAAAGAAACTTGATCGTGTTGGCTACTGGTCGGCAGAGCTGTGGGGAGGTGCCACCTTTGACTCCTGCATCCGTTTTTTAGGTGAAGACCCTTGGGAGCGTCTGCGTCTGCTAACCAAAGCGATGCCCAATACCCGCTCCCAGATGCTGTTGCGTGGGCAAAATCTGTTGGGTTACCGTCACTATGCTGATGATGTTGTTAGAGAGTTTGTAGAGCGTGCTGCTAAAAACGGTATGGATGTATTCCGTATCTTTGATGCGATGAATGATATTCGGAATCTGGAAACAGCTGTTAAGGCGACCATTGCGGTCGACAAACATGCTCAAGGCACGATCTCTTATACCGTGAGCCCTGTTCACACCATGGACATGTGGATTGATATGGGTAAAGAGTTGGAAGATCTGGGTTGCCACTCCATCTGCATTAAAGATATGTCCGGTCTTCTCAAGCCGTTTGTTGCTGAAGAGATGGTCACGCGACTGAAAGAGTCGGTAGCGATTCCAATTGCCCTGCACAGCCATGCAACCACCGGCATGAGTACTGCTACGATCGTGAAGGCGGTAGAAGCAGGTGTTGATATGGTTGATACCAGCATCTCCTCTATGAGCCATACATATGGTCACTCGGCCACAGAATCTGTGGTTGCTATTATGCAGGATGAAGAGCGTTCGACTGGTTTGAAATTGAAACAGTTGGAAGATGTCGCATCTGATCTGAGAGATGTGCGTAAAAAATACGAAAAGTTTGAAGGTTCACTCAAAGGTATTGATTCCCGTATTCTGGTTGCACAGGTGCCGGGTGGCATGCTGACCAATTTGGAGAGTCAGCTTGAGCAGCAGAATGCTGCGGATCGTTTTGATGAAGTGCTGGCAGAGATTCCAAAGGTACGCAAAGACCTTGGTTATCTGCCTCTGGTGACACCAACGTCACAGATTGTCGGTACTCAGGCTGTGTTTAATGTGATGACCGGCGAACGTTACCAGACCATCACCAAAGAGACTGCGGGTGTGCTCAAGGGTGAGTACGGCAAGACCCCGGCTAAGATGGATAGTGAGCTACAGATAAAAGTGCTCGATGGTGCTAAGCCGATCACCTGCCGTCCGGCTGATCTGCTTGCAGATGAGATGGATCGTCTGACAGCAGAACTTGGCGGCATTGCCACTGAAGAGGGCGTTGATCTGGCAGACGCGTTGGTTGAAGATGTATTGACCTACGCTCTGTTTCCACAGGTTGGTCTGAAATTCCTGAAAAACCGCAACAATCCAGATGCCTTTGAAAAAGAGCCTGGAACTGATGATGCAGATGCTGCGAACGCTATGGTTGCTGAACGTTACGATATCACTGTAAATGGTCAGGATTATGATGTTGTTGTATCGCCTGAAGGCGCTGTGACATCGTTTGAACCAGTAACTACGCCAGCCGTAGCTCCGGTAGTGGCTGCTGCAACACCAGCGGTCAACACACCGGCCACCTCAGTTGGTGCACCGATGGCGGGTAATATCTTTAAAATCAATGTTGCGCCCAACCAGCAGGTTGAAGATGGCGATGTTATTCTGATTATGGAAGCGATGAAGATGGAGACAGAAGTGCGTTCCAGCCATAAGGGAACCATCGTCAGTGTTGAAGTGAAAGAGGGTGATGCAGTCACCGTCGGACAGGCTCTGGTTACCATCGCGTAACAGACTCAATTCGTAATTTAAGCAGGTAAGGTAATTCATGCAGAACGAAATTTTGGACAAACTCTGGATCACAACAGGTATCGCCAACTTCGAGTGGGGTCAGCTGTTGATGATCGGCGTAGGGATTTTGCTGCTGTACCTTGCGATCAGTAAAAAGTTTGAGCCTCTATTGCTCGTTCCGATCGGTTTTGGTGCCATTCTGAGTAACGTACCGGTTGCTGCGATTTCCGGCCCGGATGGAATGTTGGGTATGATCTACCATGTCGGTATTGAGACCGGCATCTTCCCTCTGCTAATTTTTATGGGTGTTGGCGCGCTTACCGATTTTGGTGCTCTGATTGCGATGCCTCGAACCCTGATGCTCGGTGCTGCCGCACAGTTTGGAATCTTTACCACACTGATTGGTGCATTGGCGCTGAACATGATTCCAGGTTTTGAATTCACTCTCGCCGATGCCGCCGCGATCGGTATTATCGGCGGTGCAGATGGCCCAACAGCGATCTTCCTTGCTTCACGGCTGGCTCCTGACCTGCTGGGAGCGATTGCTGTAGCTGCATACTCCTACATGGCACTGGTGCCACTGATCCAACCACCGATTATGCGTCTGTTGACCACCGAGAAAGAGCGTAAAGTGAAGATGCAGCAGCTTCGGCATGTTAGTCAGCGGGAGAAGATTGCCTTCCCGATCACTGTACTGTTGCTCTGCGTCATCTTTCTGCCAACAGCAGCTCCTCTGATTGGTATGCTGACCTTTGGTAACCTTTTGCGTGAATGTGGCGTGGTTGATCGTCTATCCAACGCAGCCCAGAATGAAATCATTAACACCGTAACCATCTTCCTTGGTCTTGCTGTCGGCTCAAAACTTTCGGCTGATAAGTTCCTGAACGTTGAAACCCTCGGCATTCTGCTTCTTGGTATGGCTGCATTTGCTGTCGGTACTGCTGCAGGCCTTCTGATGGGTAAGTTGATGCACCGCATGAGCGGCGGCAAGGTGAACCCTCTAATTGGTGCAGCGGGCGTATCTGCCGTACCGATGGCAGCCCGTGTAGTGAATAAGGTGGGTCTGGAAGCTGACCATCATAACTATCTACTAATGCACGCCATGGGCCCGAACGTGGCCGGTGTGATCGGTTCAGCCGTGGCTGCCGGTATCCTGCTGGCGATCGTCGGCGGTTAAGTCTTACTTATAACCTTCAAGAGTGTCTCAAACGAGGCGCCTTTTTTGTTTGAATTGAATGACCGCTTTCGGTCGACAGCAGGCATTCACAAATCAAAGTTGCTTAGTAACTTTGTGCTGAGTTATTCTGATAACATGATCTTGAATTTCTTTTTCGTCTAATTCTGGATGAGCTTCGCGAAGCCACTGGTCGACTTTTTCTACACAGTAGCCATTGCATTGATGGGGCCGTAAATAGTTTTTTGAATTACAACAAATATCATCCTGAATCCGAAGTTTGCAGTTTTCGATTCTTTTCGTTGATTCAGGTGGTTCTTTGATTCTAGCCATAAGCTCATATTAAATACTCTTCAAATTAATACTATAGCATGAACATGCTATTTGGAGTGGTCATTTAAAGTTAAAAAGAGCAATAAAAAAGGCGGCCCGAAGGCCGCCTTTGATAACAACAGAAGCAGAGCTTCTTATTTGTAGAAGTCGATCATGGTTTCCAGAGATTTAACTTTAATCTTGGAAGCGTTACCCGCAGCACCAAATGCTTCGAAACGTGCTTTACAGATATCCTGCATCGCAGCGGTAGAGGCTTTCAGGAACTTACGTGGATCGAAGTTTGATGGGTTCTCAGAGAGGAACTTACGAACAGCGCCGGTAGAAGCCATGCGAAGGTCGGTATCGATGTTGACCTTGGCCACACCGTTCTTGATACCTTCAACGATCTCTTCAACTGGAACACCATAAGTCTCGCCCATGTCTCCGCCATACTCATTGATGGTAGCCAGCCAATCCTGTGGAACAGAAGAGGAGCCGTGCATCACAAGGTGAGTATTAGGGATCACTGCATGGATCTCTTTAATACGGTCAATACGAAGAACCGCACCAGTAGGTGGTTTGGTGAACTTGTAAGCACCGTGAGATGTACCAATCGCGATAGCCAGTGCATCAACACCAGTCTGCTCAACGAAATCTTTAGCTTCCTGCGGGTCGGTCAGCAGCATGTCGAGATCAAGCTTGCCTTCTGCACCGTGGCCATCTTCTTCGCCCATTTCACCGGTTTCAAGTGAACCCAGGCAACCGAGCTCGCCCTCAACAGATACGCCGCCGGCGTGAGCCATGTCTACAACAGTCTTGGTTGTATTAACATTGTACTCGAATGAAGAAGGGGTCTTGCAGTCAGCTTCCAGTGAGCCATCCATCATTACTGATGAGAAGCCGGACTGGATTGAGCGCAGACATACCGCAGGCTCAGAACCGTGATCCTGATGCATAACAACAGGAATATGTGGATACTGCTCAATAGCCGCAGAAATCATGTGACGCAGGAATGCTTCACCAGCGTAACCACGTGCACCAGCAGAACCCTGCATGATGACCGGGGAATTAGTTTCATCAGCAGCTTGCATGATTGCATGCACCTGCTCCATGTTGTTTACATTGAATGCTGGCATGCCGTAGCTGTTTTCAGCTGCATGATCCAGTAGTTGTCGCAATGAAATGAGTGCCATTTCGTCCTCCTGTTATTTCTTTAAACTTTTAACATATGAGCTTTGCCCATATTTTGACCCTTGCGGGTCGTAAAATCAATTTACCTGTCAATAATTACCGCAGTTATTTTACGGTATCTCCAACATGTACAATCTTCAGCGTGTTCGTTTTGCCAGCATGTCCCATAGGTGTTCCAAGGGTCATAAGAACCAGGTCATTGTGTGCGACCAGTTCATCATAAAGCATCATCGATAGCGCCTCACGTGTAGCTGTAGGGGCATCAGACTCTGTATAACCACCAGTTACAGGTTTTGGAATCACATTGCGATACAGTGTGACTTTACCTGCTGTTTCACCTTCCGGCGTCAGTGCATAGATCGGAACCTTGCTCAGGTGACGTGACATATACAAAACTGTGCTACCACTTTGCGTAAATGCAGCAATCGCCTTGATCGGCATGGCATGCGATGTCTCCATAGCCTGACGTGCAATACATTCATCCACTGAATGTGGAGGAAAACGAGGGTCGCGTGTCGTAGCGGAGGGCATAACCTTCTGCTTCTCAGTTTCGATACAGGTGCGATGCATCGCTTCAACGGCCTCAATTGGATAGCTGCCTGCGGCAGTTTCACCAGAGAGCATGATTGCATCGGTGCCATCAAGCACGGCATTAGCAACGTCGTTCACCTCTGCACGAGTCGGGATCGGGTTATCACACATCGATTCCATCATCTGCGTAGCAACAATCACCGGGCAGTTGTAGGCGGGAGCTTTACGTAGAATACGTTTCTGTACCGGTGGTACAGCCGCATCACCAATTTCCACACCCAGATCACCACGGGCTACCATGACAACGTCGGATGCTTCCAGAATGCTATCCAGATTTTCAACAGCCTCAGCACGCTCTACTTTTGCGACAAGGCCAGCGTTACTGCCTTCAGCACGCACCAGTGAACGGGCATATTCCATATCAGCTCCATCGCGAGGGAAGGAGATGGCAATATAGTCGATACCAATCGCACAAGCGGTTTTGATATCTTCTTTGTCTTTTTCGGTAAGAGCAGCAGCAGAGAGGCCACCTCCGGCACGATTGATGCCCTTGTTGTTCGATAGTACGCCGCCAACGACAACAGTGCAGCGAATTTCCTGGCTGACGACTTTGTCTACATCCATGACAATTAAACCGTCATTAAGCAGAAGTCTGGCGCCGGGAACTACGTCGCTAACAAGCTTCTTGTAGGTCAGGCCTACGCGCTCATCATCACCATCATCAAGACCAAGTTCGCCATCAAGAATAAATGGCTGGCCGGGTGTAAGCATGGTTTTGCCGGTTTTAAATTTACCACAGCGAATTTTTGGGCCCTGCATATCAGCTAGAATGCCAATGCATACGCCATTGTTCTTGGCCGCTGTGCGAACGCTCTCAGCACGTTTGCGGTGATCTTCAGGTGTACCATGCGAAAAATTCAGGCGCACGACATTCACGCCTGCTTTAATAAGTCGATCCAAAACCTCCGGTGATTCGGAGGCTGGACCTAGTGTTGCTACAATTTTGGTTCTGCGAAATTCAGTCACTTAAGAGGCACGTCCTTCAAGCATCTCTACAGCAGGAAGTTTCTTGCCTTCAAGGAATTCAAGGAAAGCACCGCCACCTGTTGAGATGTAAGATACTTTGTCTGAGATGCCGTACTTATCTACGGCTGCAAGCGTGTCACCACCACCAGCGATTGAGAATGCAGAAGACTCGGCAATCGCCAGAGAGATCGCCTTGGTGCCTTCACCAAACTGATCAAACTCAAATACGCCTACAGGGCCGTTCCATACGATGGTACCGGCATTCATGATGATTTCAGCCAGTGCTGCAGCTGCATCAGGACCGATATCGAAGATCATGTCGTCATCCAGCACTTCAGTAGCACCTTTCAGCGTAGCTTCCGCAGTAGGGGAGAACTCTTTGGCACAAACCACGTCTGTTGGTACAGGAATGCTGCCACCATTGGCTTCTGCATCTGCAGTTAGTTTCTTGCAGGTATCAATCAGGTCAGCTTCATACAGAGACTTGCCAACAGGGTTGCCGGCAGCAGCGATGAAGGTGTTGGCAATACCGCCGCCTACAACAAGCTGATCCACAATAGTGGATAGAGATTCAAGCACAGTTAGTTTGGTTGATACTTTCGAGCCACCAACGATTGCGACCATTGGGCGTGCTGGATTATCCAGTGCTTTACCCAGTGCTTCAAGCTCGCCTGCAAGCAGTGGGCCTGCACATGCGGTTGGTGCAAACTGGCCAGCGCCATGCGTAGAAGCCTGTGCACGGTGAGCGGTACCGAATGCATCCATGACATATACGTCACAAAGGGCGGCATACTGCTTGGATAGTGCTTCGTCATTGCTCTTTTCGCCAACATTGAAACGAACGTTTTCCAGAAGAGCCACTTCTCCATCAGCAATTTCAACACCACCATTGATGTAGTCGGCTTCAAGACTGACATTCTGACCCAGCAGGCCGGACATGTGTGCTGCTACAGGAGCCAGTGAGAATTTCTCTTCAGGTTCGCCTTCAGTAGGGCGACCCAGGTGAGACATAACCATAACTTTCGCACCAGCTTTTACGCAGTGCTCAATTGTTGGCAGGGATGCGCGGATACGCTTGTCGCTGGAAACTTTACCGTCAGCGATAGGTACATTCAGATCCTGACGGATCAGTACGCGTTTACCAGCCAGGTCAAGGTCGGTCATTTTGATTACAGACATTCTCTCTCTCCTTCATATATGGATATCAT
>Ga0316187_10000975_pt1 | contig 23850 bp, 15 predicted proteins | sample CroRivburrow1_MG_FD_204927 | JGI IMG/M metagenome (GOLD analysis project Ga0316187, IMG submission 204927) | Coastal sediment microbial communities from Maine, United States - Cross River worm burrow 1 | ecosystem: Environmental > Aquatic > Marine > Coastal > Sediment | place: USA: Maine...
CGTCTCCCGCCCGTTAGAGAAATGTTATATAAGCAATTCCTGTAGGACCGAGATCGGGCAATAACCTGCCATTCGCGATAACGAACGGCCCCTCCCCTGGCGCATCTGTGTACGGGGAAGTTCGGCCAGAAGCAGACCTTCGCTAATTTCGTTAATATAAACATCAGCACCAAAGTTTGAACAGGAATTCAGGTTTATCTGGGTAATGTAGAATACTCGGCGGTCGTGTGATCAGACACTGATCAACAAGGGCAGAATACGCCTATAGAACTTTCCGAAAACTTAGGTCCACTTCTATAATCCTATATCACAAAACGTGGCATCATTAACTTTACTGAGAATTTACAATGAACAATGATACAAATGTTACCTGGCATGAGCACAGTGTCTCACGAGAGATGCGAGAAAAGAAAAATGGTCATAAAGGCTGTGTAATCTGGTTCACTGGACTAAGTGGATCGGGCAAAAGTACAGTTGCTAATACGCTGGATCATATACTTCACCAAGCTGGGTTCCGGAGTGTTGTGTTAGATGGTGACAATGTTCGTCATGGGCTTAATGCTGGACCGGGAATGCTGAATGATACTCATGGAAAAGAATTCTCAAAACGTTTTGGGCTGGGGTTTTCTGCTGTGGATCGTGAAGAAAACATTCGTCGCATAGGGGCAGTGGCAGAGATTTTTGCACAGACGGGTGCCATAGCACTTACAGCTTTCATAAGCCCATATCGCATTGACCGGGATAAGGTGCGAAATACCTTAAAGGCAGGAGAGTTTATTGAAATCTTTGTGGACGCGCCTATAGAGGTCTGTGAACAGCGGGATCCAAAAGGACTTTATAAAAAAGCTCGAGCCGGAGAAATAAAAGGGTTTACTGGTATTGATGATCCTTATGAAGAGCCGCTAGCACCGGAACTTATTCTGTTAGCAGCGGAAAAAACACCCGATATACTTGCTAATGAAATCATCACCTACTTAAAAAATAAAGATATTATCAGTTAGCCATCACATGCGACCAACAGGGACTTCTCTAGTCAGATATGATTCAGTTGATTTATAGATTTACAGTATCCGCTTTGGGTCCGTCTCCCGCCTGTTAGTGGATGCTTATATGGAATCAGTCTGCCAGGTCTGGGTTTGACCTGAATTCTGCCGTTCATAACCAGGGAAAGCCCACACGATGTGCTGGCCTGGAGCTGGGGCATAGTCTACTCCAAAACTGATGTTGCACTGTTGCAATGGTCAAGCTATTCCGGAATGTAGGCTGGTTGTGCGCAATGCTGGTAAAAACTCGGTGGAATATATCACTATTGTTATGACTGATTGCATGGTTGCATCGGTATCGAACGATACCAGTGGTGGTGAAGAAAGACTGACCGAGAACATCACACTTAACTTCGCTAAAGTGAATGTCTTCTATCAGCCTCAGGGCACAGAAGGGAGACCTGTTGGCGGCGCCATTGAAATGGGTTGGGATATCCAAAATAATGATGAGGCTTAGCTGAGTTTTCCATTCAACGGGGGCTAATAAAGCCCCCGCGGATATTTGTTCCCACTAATGAAAATGCGACTAGCGTCTTAATATCGCCGAGTCGGGGTTGTTGTCGGTGTGATGGGAGTAAACCTGTCACCGCGCTGTATATCTGGAACTTTGATACGCTTAAAATCGCCGTTGGCCACATTGATAACCGCTTTATGGCTGAGCTGTGTGCGACCAAACTGTAGTTTCAGATCACGGACACCCGCCTTGGCGTCTTTGTTTACTTTATAGACGATCCTCAACCTGGCACCAAAACCACTCGCAAAAGGCTCAACCCCGGCGACTTGCGCAAACACCCCTTGACCTAGCGAAACACGAGTCTGGTCAATCATTGGGACAGTGCCTGTGACATTGACAACCAGCACACCTTTGTCTCCGGGGTTAGATGTCGTCGATTGCTTCGGCTTAATGATGTCAATCGTGACCGGCTGTTTCTTGCGCGGCGTAACGGCGATGGTTTGCGTTGCATACACCACAAATTCAGCCCGGTTTCGCTTTATATATTCCTCCAACAACATGTCATATTTTGTTCCGGTTTCGTAGTGGGCGTTTGGTGCAGGAACTGACTCGTTGGATACCTGAAACTCAACATCAATACGCAATTTCTTATCATCACGCTTGAACCAACGCAAAAAAGAGCGGCGATGTATCCATTTTTGCATATCGATGACACCAGAATAAATACCGTCGGCCGAGTAGTCATCCGCGCCGCTTTTGCCATTATCATACAACGGTACTTTTTCCACCAGTTTGGCACCCTTGTAGATTAACGCAGTCACTTTCATGTCAGTGAGTGGATAACGATTATCCAGCGAAGCCTTGATAACACGCTTAACAGGAAAATCCTTGGCATCGTTATCCATCCAGACTCTACCCTGTATTTCCTGGTTGTCTGCGTAGGCAACGATTTCAATATTGTCATTCGTCGGCAGACGATACTTCAGGCGCTTTGAGGCGCTGATTTTAAATGCCCATTCACCCGCTTTGGCATTGGGAATCCGGACACCGTTAAAGCGTCCCTTGCGCGCCAGCGACTGACCAGTCACCGTAGTGCTGAAACCCGAGCTGTGTTTCAGCTCTATAATCAGGTCGGCTGCGTTACGTTGATCCAAAAAGGCATAAAATAGCAGATCATGACTGTTGGGCGGTAACATGAACTCACCTTTAAAGGCATCACCCATACTGGATTCACTGTTGGCTACAACAGGCCCGCGGTAGGTGTATACTGGATCATTGCCACGCAACGTGGTGTACATGCGAGACATCTCCAGTTTAAGGTCGGCACCGCTGGAACGCTCCGACATCGTGGTCAATGAACCGGATGAGTTGTCGGCGATCTGCTGCATCGTGGTTTCATCGGCATTTCCAAATGACATCGTATGGATCTTGATGCCCATCCCGTTAGCACGATCGACCTGATCCCAGATACTACCGCCGGTGGTCTGCTTACCATCAGACATCAGGATAATCTGACCGCCGTTGACACCATCCTCGCCATGCTCTGCTACCAGCGCATCAATCGCAGACTCCAGTGCTGCGGCAATATTGGTCAGTCCGCTGGCATTACGAAAACTGGCCATCGGCAGTTGGTTGGTCGAATCATACAGGTCATACGAAAACAACTCCTCGACTGTAGCGTTATATAGCGATGTACCAACATAGTCACCGGAAGATGAGCTGTGGTAGAGATAGAGGCCCGATTCCTGAACATACTGAGCGGCGGTGATGCCGTTTGTAGTGACCCCCATACTGCCGGAACGATCCAGTAACAGCATGGTACCCGGCATCGCTGCATCGCTAGGGATAATGCGGATATCCACCGCCGGCATGCCACCCGCAGTGGGGAAACTACCTTCGGTGTGAACACCAGTGAGGTCGATCTGCTTATCCGGCAGGATGCTCCATTCATCCTGGGAAAACGGCATCGTATGGCCATGATGAGCCCGATCAGGGCCGTCATTATCGGGGTCGGCATCAGACAGCAGCGCAGGGGTGAGGACTTCCCCTGTCACAGCAGGATCGCTTGGTGGATTGTAATTCACAGTGATGCTGGCATTGGTGGTATCAACAAAAACGTGCGGGAAGTTGCTTGCCATTACGGTATTCGGGTCACCTGTGGTGACATCAACATTAAAGACTGAACTACCATTGATTGTACCTTTATAGTAACCACCGCTCTTGGCATATCGATCCGGCAGGTTATAAAAATAATGGCCAATCTCATGATGCAGTACATCGTGAATACAACTTCTGGAAGAGCTGTTCAACTTAAGTTGGCTGCCAACGCTTTTCCAGCCAGCGCTGGGAGCACTGGAACCGCCATCGCCGACATTCCAGCGGATATCAGCAGTGTCCCAGGCTCGCCCCTGATCCGCCACATAGACCCGGCGCAAGTAATGTTCGCCTTCAGTTGCCTGATAAATATATCCAGCGAGTTTTTCGATATCGCCGACCAATTTATCTTCGCCTGCACAGCTATTGCCAGCACCAGGGCAGGAGTCGGGGCTGTTGGGCGCACCTTGAGTAGAACGCGCACCATTGGTGACACCGCAGGTATATGAATTACTGTCGAGCGTTACAGTGTCTGCAAGTTCTGCTCCTGGAGAGTCTAAATTATCGTATGAAATCCAGAACGTAATCCCGCCATCATAGGCGATAATTGCGGCATTGGAGGTGACCGGTAAAAATGAAAGAGAGGATAACCCGACAAGTAAAACGAAGCGTTTCAGTTTAGTTCCTTGCATAGTCTTGCTCCTCGCAGAAATGAGGGCGCCATTATAGCGGTGTCACATTTTCACACACTCTGGGCCAACTCCCGTCATACGAGGCATAAACCTGCCTGGCCCCATGCCAGTAGCGCGATGTTTCCCCATTGAGCTTTTGCCCCTTCTTGTTTCTGCAACATCTGCAGCTGCATCAAGGTTGTTCTCTGCAAGAAGACTAATGATCTCGTTCAATGCCGAGAACAGAGTTGGATGTTTGCATTCCGATCTGACCCATCTCCACCAAGAATTGTTGGTTTGTAACCGGTTATTCAAGGTGATTCCGGTGGTGCATTTTTTAGTGCAATTTGACACTGTAACTCTGCAGAAATCACCGAACTACCTGCGATAGCACAGGCAAAGGGCACCTTGATGACACTCTCACGCATAAATCCAGACAATTTACCCAGTTCTTCATAACGCACACAGGTTTCTCCATCAAACAGGAAATCACCGATATAACGGTGTGATATCTTGTGTTTGAGATTTTCTGCATAGTTTAGGCCGAGAAAATGGCTGACAAGCCCCCTTATCACACCGGCATGAACGACGATGAGAACAGTCTGCTGTGGATGCGTCAATGCCAAAGATGAAAGATAGCTGACGCTACGCTGTTGCATCTGGCGGAAACTCTCGCCCCCGGGATAGACCAGGTCCGGATCCTTCTTGTGCCGCGGGTAGTGTTCTGCCACCCACTTCTTTGTTTTTCCGTACAGCTGCCCGTAGTTGACTTCATTCAGCGCCAGAGTGTCGTGGATGACATGGATACCCATGAGCCTGGCATGAAACATCGTAGTCTGCCGGGACCGTTCCAGATCGCTTGAGTAGACAGCATCGAAGCTGACTCCGCGTTTCCGCAACTGGGCGCCGACGAACGCGACATCGGCCCTCCAACCCTTGTAACGTGGTGAATTTCCCCAGCCAAGAATCCGCTCAGACGCATTACTTAGCGTTTTGTAGTGCCGGGTTATAACTGCGCGCATAGTAAACAAATATAGCAACGACTCTGTAAAATCCCAGCCTCTTCCAATATTTTAAAGAGGGTGGGTGACAAATTTCTATTTATGCGGCAATGGCTGTCTGAGCACTGAACATCACGATTGTGCGCTTTAACAAGTGTTGCACTACTGTTGCAGGTTCCCAAAAGTGTTGTAGCACCGTTGCAGGCACTGTAAGCCTCATTAAAGTAAATAAATATCAACAAATAAGCTTTAAAGTGAATGTTGATTATTAACTTTGTGTTGCAACTCAACTCACGGCCATAAATGAAAATATCCTTAAATATCAACAGAAATTAAGTTGGCATGGTCATTGCTGTATTACTTTGTGGAATTGGCCTGCTCATGATGAATGATGCATTTGCTTCTCAGCCAGGTCGAATAACTCACAGTTAACAGGAGAGAGACAATGAGATTCCAAAAGACAGTTCTTGCTGCAATGCTGGCTGGTGCTACTGCGCTGACAGTAACATCCGCACAGGCATGGTGGGGTAACGACGGTTGGGGCGGCAATAGATACGACAACCGTGGTTACGGCGATGGCTATGGTGACGGCTACGGCGATCTGGACGGAAGCTTCAACTTCGGCATGAGCGGTGGTGGAAGTGGCCGCGGTTATGGCCGCGGTTATGGCCGTGGTTACAACGACTACTATGGCAACCGCTATGGCGGATATGGCCCTTATGGCTATGGTCCCGGTTATGGTGGTTACGGTCCCGGTTGGGGTGGCTATGGTCCTGGTTATGGTGGTGGCCCTTACGGTGCACCCTATGGCGCACCGCAGCAGCAGGCTCCGGCTGCCGCACCTGCCAAGTAAGATAGCTGGTTACATTGCAGGCAGAAGGGGGCTCATTGAGCCCCTTTTTGGTGAGAAATGCGGGCTAGATCAGTGGAACAAGCCCGATCAAACCGAACAGGATGAGGTAAAAAGCCACGATATAATTCAGCAGCTTCGGCCAGATCAGGATAGCAATACCCGAAAGCAGCGCTATCAGCGGTGGCCCTGACATGAAAAAGTTCATATCCGCCATATTCAGTTCTCCTGTTGGGTAAGTTCATCGAGCATCTCAAACGGCTGTGTCAGTATACACAGATGACCGTTTGAACTGCTCAGGCATCCAGCAGCGTATCCGCTTTACCGATATTGCACGAGGCAACAGCTTCGCGCATACGCTCCAGTAATTGCTCACGGGTGTAGGCATTCTTTTCCAGCACCTCCTCGACCATGCCATTCAATCGTTCACGGTCGTCTTCGGTCAGGTCCTTGGCAGTAACCACAACGACTGGTATATGTTGCCATTCAGGTCGTGCACGCAGTGCCGCCAGAAAAGCGAAACCGTCCATCACCGGCATCATCAGGTCCAGCAGGATCAGCCGGGGTTCCAGAGAACCCAAAATATCCAGTGCTTCCTGACCGTTTTCGGCCTCGGATACCGCCCACCCCGATTTCTTCAGAGTACGCGCCATGATCTCGCGGGTCTCCGTATCGTCCTCGACCAGCAACACAGCACTGTTGTCAGCGGCACTGTAATAGCGGCTCAATGCCTTATGCAGATGCTCACGATTAACCGGCTTGGTCAGGTAATCCACCGCGCCAAGTGAGTAACCCCGTGTCCGGTCGTCAATCATGGTCAGCATGATTACGGGTATCTTGCACAGCACCGGATCGGCTTTCAGCGCGCGCAGCACCGACCAGCCGTCCATGTCCGGCATCATGACATCCAGGGTGATGGCAGCGGGCTGCATCTCATGCGCAAGGCGCAGGCCCTGTTCGCCACTGGTCGCCGTCACTACGCTGTAACCGTCTTTAATCAAATAGCGTTCAATAATCTCACAGGCTTCCGGATCATCATCAATGATCAGAATCGTGCCACCGGGTCCGGCCTCGCGAAGGGTCTCCAGCTCAGTCTCGGTGATAGCCGGCGTCGTGTCGGCAGACGAGCTTTGCGGTTTCGTCCCGGGGAGAATAGCGGGGATGCGGATGGTAAAGGTGGATCCTTCGCCCAACTCGCTGTGAACGCTCAAGTCGCCGCCCAGCAGTTTGCAGAACCGCTGCGATATCGCCAGCCCCAGCCCGGTGCCGCCGTAATCCCGTGTGGTTGAATCATCCGCCTGGGCGAATTCCTCGAAGACACGCTCGATCTTGTCCTCAGCGATTCCGATCCCGGTATCACTGACCGCAAAGCTCAGCCACTCCACGCCCGCCTGTTCGGTGCGGTTAACGTGCAGGGTAATGGTACCCTCATGGGTAAACTTGGCTGCGTTGGACAGCAGGTTGAGCAGGGTCTGACGCAGCTTGGTCAGGTCCTGGTGGGCGCTGCCGAGGTGCTGGCTGCGTTCGATGGACAAGCGGTTACTGTTTTTCTTCATCAACGGCTGGGCGGTGGCGCTGATTTCGTCGATCAGACTGTCCAGATCGATAGACTCGGCGAAGGCTTCCATCTTGCCGGATTCGATCTTCGACAAATCAAGGACATCATTAATGAGTGCCAGCAGATGGGTGCCTGCCTGGTTGATCTTTTTCAGGTCCGGGATGAAGTCTTCCTGTTTCAGATCCTCGGCTTCTTCCATCAACATTTCACTGTAACCGAGGATGGCATTCATGGGAGTGCGCAACTCGTGACTCATGTTAGCGAGAAATGCACTCTTGGCCTGGTTGGCCGCATCGGCGGCATCCCTGGCCACACGGATTTCTTCCGCCGCCTGGCGCTGCTCCTCGGCGAAATCTTTCACCTTGATCATACTCGCCTTGAAAACCTGGACCGCAGCGGCCATTTCGCGGATCTCTTCGCTGGCATCGCGTGCTTCGATCTCGATGTCTGTATTACCGCCGGCCAGCTCCTTCATCGTGTTAGCCATCGACCGGACCTGTCGTGACACGCTGAAACCAACAAACCAGGCGGCGAGCACCCCGAATATGATCGACACGATCGAGACCACCATCACCACCTCGACCGCCCGGTCGATTTTTGCTTCCGCCTGAGGCCCCAGCGCGTCCTGTTCTGACTTGAGCGCCAGCTTCAGCCGTTCGACGTTATCTGCCACCTTGGGGCCTATCGCATCGAGCTGGTTGCGGATGATGTTGTTACGACTGGTGATAACGTCGTGGACATCCTCGAATGCGCTGGCATATGCCCTCTGGTCATTCCGCACCTTGGCCGCCAGCTCCAGGCGCACCGGGTTCTCGAGGTTGGCGACCAGTGCATCCAGGTTTTGTTGCATCCCCAGGAACTCCCGCCCCACGCGCTGGAAGGAGGCGTTATCATTCTGAATCAGAAAACGGCCGACATAGAGCCTGGCCAACAACAGATTACGCATCGTCATGCCGGCGCGGTAGGCGGCCTCGGTGTCGCCGTCGGCGAATGCGCTATCCATGATGGAGGTAAGGTCTTTCTCCATCTGCGGACCGATCACATTGAGCGTGTCGTGTACCAGCGCATCGCGTTGCGCCTGCTTCGCGGTCACCTTACCGAACTGGACGAGATAATCGTTAAGCTCCCGGTCGAGACTATCGATGGCCAGCATGAAACCGGGATCCGTCGTCAGCTCCCGCGCCTGTGCGATCATGTTGATCGTCGTCCTGGCCCGCTGCTCGACACCCTCAATATTGTCCCTGCTTGCATCGATGACGAAGTTCTTGGCAAAAATCCGTGTCATCAGCATGTTGGCCTGAACACGGCCGTCGGCATTGGTCTGACGCGCGAGCGACCGGTAGTCCTTGAAGTACCGATCGGCTGCCGTAAGGTTGAGGAGACTCACCGCAGAGATGATTATCAAGAGCGAGAGTATCACGCCGAATCCGGCCAGCACTTTTGTGGATATGCTGATTGTCCTGAACAGCCTCATCGGTTCGCCTTCACAACTTCATTGAGCAGCACTGGGTGCAATCACGGCCGGAACCGCGGCACTGACCAGCAAATGCCACACCAGGCCAACGAGCCAGCGGAATCATAAATTCAGGATGCGCCACTACCCAGGAAACTCCCGATCTTTTCAAGTAAGCGGTTGAGGTTGACCGGTTTGGTGTCGTAGTCATCGCAGCCGGCCTCACGCGCCTTGACCTCGTCGCCGGACATGGCGTGTGCAGTCAGCGCAATCACCGGGATACCCTGCGTGGCAGGATCCGCCTTGATTTGGCGCGTAGCTTCCCAGCCATCCATCACCGGTAGACTGAGATCCATTAGAATAATATCCGGACTCGTGGAAGTTGCCATCTCGACACCGGCCTGGCCATCGACTGCAATGACCACCTCAAAGCCCTTGCGCTCCAGTCTGCGCGACAGCATGTCGCGGTTCATTTCATTATCTTCAACCAGCAGTATTTTACTCATCGTAGTTTCCAGGGTTCCTATTGATTGATATTGCACGAGGCTACAGCCTCGCGTACGTGTTTCATTAAGTCTTCACGGGTATAGGTATTCTTTTCAAGTACGTCCTCGACCATGCCATTCAAGCGGGCACGATCCTCTCCGGTCAGGTCCTTGGCGGTAACGACAATAACCGGTATATGTCGCCATTCCGGCCGCGCTCGCATTGCTGCCAGAAAACCAAAGCCATCCATTACCGGCATCATCAGATCCAGCAGGATCAAACGAGGTTGCACAGAAGCCATGACATCCAGGGCTTCCTGTCCATTACCGGCCTCGGACACCGCCCACCCCGACTTCTCCAGAGTGCGCGCCATGATCTCGCGGGTTTCCGTGTCGTCCTCGACCAGCAACACCGCACTGTTGTCATCGGCGCTGTAATAGCGACTCAAGGTTTTGTGCAGAGCCTCCCGGTCAACCGGCTTGGTCAGGTAATCCACTGCACCGAGCGAATACCCCCGCGTCCGGTCGTCAATCATAGTCAACATGATCACGGGTATCTTGCGCAGCACCGGATCGGCTTTCAGTGCGCGCAGCACCGACCAGCCGTCCATGTCGGGCATCATAACGTCCAGGGTGATGGCGGCGGGCTGTATCTCATGCGCAAGGCGCAGGCCCTGTTCGCCGCTGGTCGCCGTGGCCACATTGAAACCGTCTTTAACCAGATAGCGTTCGATGATCTCACAAGCTTCCGGGTCATCGTCAATGACCAGGATCAAGGACCCAGGCGCTGCATCACGCAGGGTCCCGAGTTCAGCTTCGGTTTTTGCTGCAGGGGTCTCGTTTTGAAGCTGTTGTGGTTGCGTCCCGGGCAGGATGACAGGGATGTGGATGGTGAAGGTCGACCCTTCTCCCAACTCGCTGTGGACGCTCAAGTCGCCGCCCAGCAGTTTGCAGAACCGCTGCGATATCGCCAGCCCCAGCCCGGTGCCGCCGTAATCCCGTGTGGTTGAATCATCCGCCTGGGTGAATTCCTCGAAGACATGCTCAAGCTTGTCTGGTGCAATACCGATCCCGGTATCGCTGACTGCAAAGCTCAGCCACTCCTCACCCGCCTGCTGGATACGGTTAACGTGCAGGGTGACTGTGCCCTCCCGGGTAAACTTGGCCGAGTTGGACAGCAGGTTGAACAGCGTCTGGCGTAACTTGGTCCGGTCCTGGTGGGCACTGCCGAGGTGCTGGCTGCGTTCGATGGACAAGCGGTTACTGTTTTTCTCCATCAACGGCTGGGCGGTGGCGCTGACTTCGTCGATCAGACTGTCCAGATCGATAGACTCGGCGAAGGCTTCCATCTTGCCGGACTCGATCTTCGACAAATCAAGGACATCATTAATGAGCGCCAGCAGGTGCGTGCCGGCCTGGTTGATCTTTTTCAGGTCCGGGATGAAGTCTTCCTGTTCCAGACCCTCGGCTTCTTCCATCAACATTTCACTGTAACCGAGGATGGCATTCATGGGAGTGCGCAACTCGTGACTCATGTTAGCGAGAAATGCACTCTTGGCATGGTTAGCCGCATTAGCCGCCTCCTTCGCCATCCGCTGCACCTCTTCCGCCTGCCTGAGACGGTGCAGGAACCAGGCCAGCCCGAGAGAAAGCAGCAGCACTCCCAGCGGCAACCACAGACTGCCTGCTCTCCAGTCGGGGTAGATTGTGCGGTTGGCCGCGTGTGCGGTCACCTGCCAGTCATGGTCGGCAAACGCCAGGCTTGTCGTTGATGTCAATCCGTCGTCCAGATAATCTTTTTCCCTGTTATCCGGGCCCAGGTCCATCACCCGCGAAACGTGGCGATACATGAAGGCATCTGCGCCACGTGCCTCGCTATCTTCAATCGTTAGTGTGAGTCCGGCGGGACTGGTATTGCTGTCGAGTATTGCCTCGACCATCGGCCCGATTTCGGCAACCATCACGGCAAATCCACGCAAGGCCGCCTCGCGCTCCCCTGCAGTCTCCAGCGGTGCACCCCTCCTGTATACAGGTAACGCGACGAAGATCGAGTAAGTCCCTTTTCCTGACTGGTACAATTGCAGGCGTGCCGAAACGGTCGGGGCATCGCTGCGCGCAGCCTTCATCAACGCAGCAAAATAGTCCGGTCTGGCTGCCAGATCAAAACCCAGCACTAACGAAAACGGTTCCTGCGGTTCGACATAGTAGATTGGGAAATAAACATCTCGCTGTGGTGCAGCTGTCATGCCCCCTTCGGCAGGATCATCACCAAAGACAAAATCCGTTGACAGCTCTTCGCGTGCCGCGGCTTCCATGGCGTCGCGTTCTTGAGCGGATACCCTGGGCACCCACTCCAGCGCCATGATACCCGGGTTGCGCGCAAGGCTGCGGCTGACCAGGGTGCGGAACTCGTCCCGGTCGACAAAAGAAGATGCGTCGAAACCCGAGCGGATGTGATACAGCGTCTCAAGATAGGCATCGATCCCATGCTCAACTGCCTCGACATGGTTAAGGGCGGCGGCCTCGAAACGCTGTTTTACCGATGACTCGAAACTGGTTTGCAGCAGGCTGTAAAGAGATGCCGCCAGCAGCGCACCCAGGGCAATGACGATGTAGGGTGCATAGTCACGACCGGTCCGGCGTCCGCCACGGCCGGTTATGGCCGCTGCCCTTGCCTTGAAGGCCAGTGTAAACGTTAACAGGATGCCGAATGCCAGCAGGCCCTCGTCGGAAAAGTTTGCGGCGCCGGCTCCCAACTCGCTGACCATGCGCTGCTCCTGGGTGGACATCGCCTGCCACAAGGCAAACGTGATGGTCAGCCCGGTGATACCGATGACCTGTGGTACCCAGTGCGGCAAGGACTCAGCGGGAGACATACGCCGGTTTCCTGACCAGGCCAGCGCAACGAAACCGCCCCCCAGCATTATGAAACCCGTAGCCGTGTGGATCGCCATCCGGGTCATATGCCCCCAGCCATAGGCGCCCTCCACACCGATCATGTAACCGGCCAGCGCAGTAACGCCGAGACTGATGATGAGTGCCCCCAGGGTCGCGGTCCATGCCGTGATACGAGCGCGCTCGTGAAACAAGGTGGTGAGCAGTACCGTCAGACCGGTCAGACTGAAGCAAAGCGCCGTGTTGGGCGCCATGCGTCCCGGATTGGATGTCTTCAGGTCGATGTAGTGTTCCATGAACAACTGATCGATGTGCAGGTCAACAGCGAAGATATACTCGATCAGCGTGAGCACGCCGGTCATCAGAACAATGACACTGGTTATACCGGCAAACCGCGGCCAGAAGCCGGCAAGTCCCAGCAGCGCCAGACCACCCACCGCGAAGCCGAGTGCCGTGTTGTACTGCATGGGGACAAACGCCGGATTGACCTGAATAAGGGCCGGCTCGTGCAGGTACCAGCCCAGCAGCACCACTGCGCCAAGGAGCAGAGACATTGCGCCCATCAACCTGGCCAGGTTGAGCCCCACGTCCACAGGCTTTGGGTGTTTTTTCATATGAATTTTTAAAGGACTTTCCAGGGCAGCATTCTATGCTATAAATTGGGATCAGAACAGAATGGCACTTAACTTAAGGTGACATCAGCTCGGAAAGCTTTTTGTAGCGGTTGAGGTCGTACACGCCGGCCTGCACTGGATGTGTTCGCTGCATGTAGTCGACAAACCAGTTGAAGTGCGCCCAGATGTCGGGGTGGGTGCGTTCGATACCGTAGCGTTTTACCAGGTCCAGAAACTGCGCATCCGACTGTATTGCGTGCATGGCACTGGCGAAGGCTTCTATTTCAGACAGCGGTACGACAAACATGAAGTTGGGGTAGCTGCCGAGCAAATCCGGGTACGCAGTCAGGGTATCCTTGCCCCTTTCCCGCCGGTCGCTCTCGTCGATCATGAAGCCTACATTGCTATGCGCCTTGTTTCTGACCAGCGTGTACGCCAGGTCGTTTTCCGGTTTACCGGTGCTCACTCTTAAAAACAGCACATCCGGCATGTAGCGGATGAAGTTCATGCCCGCATTCGAGGCAGGTTTCGAAGTGAGGGTTTCTATCGCAGTATCGGCCTGTTGCTGCGCGGCGTCTGAACCTGGCTGGATACAGGGCGGCTTTGCGCAACGGTTCAAGCTGTCGTGTCGGGCAATAGCAGACAGCTGTTCATTTACCCTGTCGACAAACTCGGCTTTTGGCTGGTCTGTCCTGTAACCGATCTGAACCGGCAAGTCCTCATTAACGACTTCATAGGCGAGCGCGGATTTCAATTCAATGGCCGTACCCCGGTTCCACGATTTGCGCATGTCAGTACGCACTCCCGGCGGCATAAAGTGAAGGAAATTGTTTTCCGCACCGGTTCGTATCAGGTCAAAATACATGCGTGTAGCCACCTGGTGCGCCACACCACCGAATACATTGAAATTGACCACCAGGGAATAGTAAGTCCGCTCAAGCAGCGGGTAGTCCATGACCCAGAGCGTCTTCGGCAAGGCGCCAACAAAGCCCTGCACAACCGTCGTGTTATCAAAGTGCCGGAACACGGTCAGCATGGCATCCCTGTTGTGGCCATCACCGTCCCATATACTGGAAAGTGCCGGCCCCTGTGGCTGATATTTACGGTAGGCCTGACCGCGAAGGCGAATATATTCGTTGCGTTTCAGCTTGTGGGAAATCTCGTCGACACCGATCGGCAGTATGTCCCAGCCCTCGCCAGAAACGGCGAGATCAGAACTCACATTGCGCAAATAATCGGCATCCGTCACAGAAAGATCGTGTTCCGGATCCTGGAACAGCACATAGAAATGGTCGTTGATCACATTGGTTGCGATCTGACCACGGCAGACCGGGCCGCGAATAAATGTCCTGACGATATACTGCGCTTCATCCAGCAGGAACTGGTAACGTGAGCGGGCCGGAATCGCTGCAAAGGTTGTGAAAGGATTGGCAGCATTGTCGCTGGAGTAATCAGGTAGTTGAGTAACATCCCAGTCGGTGTCGAGAAAAAGCTGCTTGAAACGTTGCAGGCGCGCGTGGTTTAAAGCGTAAACCGTGTGCGTCTTGTGGACCACGGTGCCGGCTTTCCTGCGCAGTCGATAGTAGAACTTAACACCCGGGTCGTCGTTGGGGCGGGTGGTAGCGATAATGTCAATCGGTGTACCCGGAGGTGAGCTGGACCTGACTATTCGATAGAAGGTCAGCGCATCCAGATCGTCGAAATACAGATCGGCGAGGAATAAATGCTCGTACAGATAACGCGCGCTAAGCCTGGCCTTCAGCGATGTCTGGTTGAGGAAGGTTTCCCAACGATCGATGCGGGCCTGCTCATCCGCCGTCGGGGCCCAGGGTGGCTCATCGATGACAGCGCCCTGCCAGATCCAGTTCTGCAGTACTTGGTAGTCTTTATCGGCAAGACCCGTCATCGCCAGCGGCATCCCCTGCAGTGGCTTTTCGTTGGCATAACGGTCAAATTCCGACAGCTTCGGACACTGGTTCTCGCGCTGCAGTCCTAACTGAATGTCCTCGGGTACCCGCGAATGGGGCGCCAGCGGCTGTTCCCTGCCGAGGGCGATCATCTGGCTGATCAGCGAGGTATTGAGATTATCGATGCTCCGGCCGGGATTGTCAGCGCTATCACCTGTTACCGCGAAAAACCCTTTCTCGCGCCACTGCGCCGTCGTCTGCGCGTCGATGAACAATCGCGTTGGCGACGCATTTAGCAGCCGGGCGCTGGTATATACCACGTCTTTTGAAGCGCCCCGGGTCACACCTTCTGCTGCTGTCAACTTCAGCTGACAAGGTGCATCGTAACAGGCATGGCAGGCAATACAGGTTCTGTCCAGTACCGGCTTGACATCCTCGACATAAGAAATATCCTTCGCGGATGGCTCAAATGGTATCGGGGGTAATGGCTGAAGACTCTCAAATGCCTGGCACCCGTAAAGACCCAGCAGCGAGGCCATCACCAGCGCCCGAAGAATTGTTGTCGTCCGCCTCATTCCCGCAAAGTATACATCATGTGGGATCAGCCCCCCTGCGATGCCTTGCGGTGTTCGCGAATCATCATTAGCGTGAAAGCGAGCCAGCATAACACCAGCGCGACGTTAAAAACGAAGAACGAACGGGTGCTCATCGCAAGTAGATGGACGCCAACGAGTACGGTGACCGCGGCCAGGCCATCCCCCAGGCGCACATAGAGCGTGTCGATGGCCGGCTTGCCGCGGAATTTCATCTCTGAACTGACCGGTAGCCAGAGCACGTGCCTGGCCGTGTTATTGATCGAGTAATCCGTGGCGTTCTCGGCAATCTTCATCATCTTCACAATAGCCAGGATCGGAAGCAGGGCCATGGCAGTGTATGACAGCAGCGCAATCACCGGGAGCATCAGCGCAATTGTCGCAAAGCCGCCGTATTTCAACAGCCTTGAAGCCACAAATGCCTGTAGCAACAAGGCAACGATGTTCACCCAGAAAAAGAAATTGCCGTAAAAGGCCGTGGTGCCGTCGCGGGTAAATTCCAGCACTGCCGAAGAATCCGTCACCCCCTGCTCCACAGCCTGGTCGGCAAGCGTTTCCTGGATAACCCGGAACAACAGGTTTTCACCGTTGGTGTTCACCCAGTTGGTCAACAAGGTGACCAGCGCGGCAGCCAGCAGGAAGCGGCTGAGCAGTACCAGCCTGGCGCCGCTGAGTAAAAAACCGGCGCTCTCGTCCTGCTGCGCTTCCCGGGCCGGTGGTGATATACCCCTGGGCTCTCTGCTATCGACAATCTTCGTCAATACCATCGACACAAACAGTGGCACTGTTGCCAACAGCAGCAGCATTTTGGAATCAACCATGCCCGAATCCACCAGCTGGCTGACAATCCAGGACCCGGCAGCGGCACCCGAAGTCGCGCCGATAGCGATCATCGGCAGCATGCGCTTGCCGCGCTCGTCCGTGTAGACATCGGCACAGAAGGTCCAGAACTGCGCGACCACGAAGACGCCGAACATTCCCACCCACACGTAGAATACGATACCGGAAATCGGCAGCGCCTCGAAAAAATAGCCCGGCTGCAGAAACCAGAAAATCACCAGGTTGGAAATGCAGAACAGTGTCGCCCGCGTGATCAGGGTAACCCGATCCCAGCGACCGGCGAGGCGTGCGTACCAGCCGACGACGAACAACAGGAAAAGACTCTGGGCAAAACTCGAGTAGGCCTTGACCTCCATCTTGGACAGGCCACTGATATCCGAGATGGCTATCCAGCCTTCTCTCAAAGGCTTGACGAAGTAATAGGCGCACAGAATAAGAAACACGTTGGCAAACATCAGCAGCGCGGTTGCTCCCTCCCCTGAGCGCACTTCCGTGAAGAGCCCGAGAAAATGTTCGCTCACTGAGCGCTGTGACAGGTTCGAACCGGGATTTTCCTTTATTGCCATGTATCCAGGCTGTCCAGCTTTATGTTGATTTTTTCTTCATCGGATAACGGGTGCCTGTAGTTGTAGAGCCGTTTTTCCCAGTATCCGTAGACTGGATTGGGTAACATAATCCATGAGCGTCCCCAGCGCGCCCGGTTCGAGTCCAGGACATCATGGAACTCCTCGCCAACAATATCGTTCAGGTTGTCACCCATGATCAGCAGTACCCGGTAGTCGGATGACAGGGATTCACGTCGGGTGATTTTATCCCGCGAAGCCCAGCCTTTTTTTATCCTGCCATCGGCTCCTGTTTCACCGCGCAGCAGGACCGCATCCTCATTGGAAACATTTTTCTGGGGCAGGAGGCCCACTCTGACCAGGTTGGAAATGGTAAACGGTTTTAAATCCACTTGCTCTTCGCCGGGGTCAATCTGTCCGTTTGCATTGGTATCGAACGCTCCCCGGTAGGCACGGTTGGACAGATAGAAGACCGTGACACCTTTTTCCATCGCATAGTGCACGAAGTCCAGGGCTCCGGGTATTGCTTCAGCACTGGCTTCACTGACCCAGGCATGCCAGTTTATTGGGGCGAAGCGCCTGTCATTTTTTACCAGCCAGGCCTGGAAAGGCAAGGTACTCAGTACGGTTTCATCGATATCGAGAATCACCGCCGGCGGCAATTTGCCCAGTGCGCTGGTTTCAGCGTCATTTGTCGGCACCTGCGAGAGAAGCGCCGTCCAGGTTTTGTCTTCAAGGGCATTATCGAGGTTTTGCCGGGCCATGTTGTAGGCACCAAGCGACAGCGCACGATACTCCTGGCTGGTTTGCATCCAGGTCACGCTGTTCAAATTGGGTCGGTCAGTGTGACTGCCAGTGCACCCGCAGCAAAGCAGCACTACAGTCAGGGTAATGCAAAGTCGTTTCATCTTATCTGCATAGTTCATTATCCGGAGTATTACAAGGTACCGTTTATTGCTATATTTGCAACTATCAACAGCAAAACATACAACCTGTACCTTGTCGTGCTGACCCTGCTCGCCGTGCTGACACTGCCGGCAACGGCCTGGTCAGCGGACGAGTATCCACAATTGCGGGAAAGTATAGACCCCGTCCTGCAGAAACAGCTGGAAACACTGATCAGGAAAGGGGGTCTGCAAAAAGCAGTCCAGCAGGAACGGCTGGCGATTGCATTGGTGGATATTACCGATGATAAGAAGCCGCGCATGGCGGCTATCAACGGTGATGTGATGGAATATGCCGCCAGCCTGCCGAAGATTGCCATCCTGCTCGCTGCTTTTGTGCAGATCGAGCAGGGTAAACTCGAGCTTGATGAAAAGCTCGAGGCTGACTTGACAAAGATGATCCGTAAGTCAAGCAACGCGGCCGCAACCCGGGTGCTGGACCTGGTTGGCCGTGAAGAACTACTGAGCATACTGGAATCCCCGAGGTTTATGTTGTACGACAGGCGCTACGATGGCGGTCTCTGGGTTGGCAAGGCTTATGCAAAAAAAGGCGCCTACCGGCGCGATCCCCTGCACCAGATCTCGCATGGCATTACCGCCATCCAGGGGGCGCGTTTTTATTACCTGCTGGACACCAACCGCCTGGTCGGGCCTGAACTGACCCTGAAGATGAAGCAGATTCTTGCCGACCCTGCGATCAATCACAAGTTCGTTAAAGGGCTCAAGGCGCGGCCGGGTGTAAAGCTCTACCGCAAGTCAGGCACCTGGAAACAGTTTCATGCTGACAGCGCATTGGTGGAGTTCGGTGCGCACAAATATATTATTATAGGCCTTGCGGAGGACCCACAGGGGGGCAAGTGGCTGGAGGGGCTTGCTGCACCGCTGCACGACCTGGTGGTGAAATAGCCGGGGTCAGGGGGCCTGCCAGACAATCCGTTTTTTGCCGTCGCTATTGTCGCGTTGCGCGTGGCTGCCGTCGCCATGCCAGTCCGGAAGTCCGAACGGCAGATCGTAGGTCGGTATCCGCTGTATGTCCGTCGTGCTGAATGACTGCCCGTAAGGATTCGGGTCCGCTTGTTCGCCGTCATCGGGTTCGACAACAGGATGCAACTCCTGCAGGGCTGCATTCCAGTCCTCCAGCAAGCGCTGCTCGTCACGGAAAGATGGATGAAACATCTCCACCACGGATAAGCCGCTGCGCCCCGGCCAGTTGGCAACCGCATGCTGCCCTCCCCGGCCCACCGCGACCACCGCCTCAACCGGGTTGTTCTTGAGCAAGCGGTCCAGATACGCATTGCGATAGGACAGGATGGGATCCTGACCTGACAGGTTTTCCAGTTCACTGAAAAACTGACCGCGCACACTGTAAAGAAACGTGTTCAGCATCAGGTAGGATCGTGTAATCCCCAGTTTATGCAGGAAACCCTGAATACGCTGCCCGGACCGTCCCACAAAGATGCGATGTGCCAGAATCTCGTTGACAGAAGGGTCCTGGCCCACGATCAGTACGCGTGCGGTTCCATCGAGCCGCCCACGGTAATAGACCGGGCCAAAGTCCAGTCGAAACCGCTCGGGAAACTGCTGATAGTGTTGCAGCGGGGCCTCGGCAAAAAAAGTCTCCCAGTCGAGGGGCGGCCCGGGGTCAAACCTCGGCACACCGGTGCCCGCCAGCACCGCCATAGCTCTATGGAAGTACGGGTTTTCCGCCAGCTCACGAACCGTGTCGACGCCAAACGACTGTTTCAGGCGTTGCGCATCTTCAGCGGAAACGCCTTTCAGCGCATCCGGCGCGGCTTTCAAAACATCCTGCACCGGTTTTCCACGAAACGCCTTTACAACTATCGGATCATAGGAATGACTCATAACTGTTCCCTCGCATAGCCTGCTAGTGTAGTTCAACCCCTTCGCGCCGACACACCACCAGTTGCTCGCCCTGGTAGCCCTTCGCCTCTACAACCACTTTGTCCGCATGCACGTCACGGACTACGTCTTCCAGCTCGATGCGGCTCACGCCACGCCGGGGATACAGGGACTGCACCTGGCGGCCGTCCACGGTAGCGTCGATGCGGTCCACGTTGCGGGTATGGATTTTTATCACGGGCAGCCGGTCGCGGGGATGCTCCGTTGCCATGCGGATCGGATGGGCCTGTTTTCCTTTCAGGAATTCAATGCTGGTCGCCAGCAGATCCTCATTACGTCCCAGCACGTCCGCACGGGTCAGGTGATAAATCCGGTCCGGGACGATGCCAAGGTCCTCTACCATGTCGCCGGCGTTCTCGCCCACCCGTACCGTGCGCCGTATCGCCACACGTAAATCCGCCCCGTGCGGCAGCGGCTGGTAGGGCGAGGAAAGATCTGCTACCCGGTCCGGCAACATCAGGTGTTGCAGTAGCGCGTGTGACCAGACGTTCGCGCCGCCGGCACCGGTGTTCTCCCCTACCCCGATAATCGGTCCGATCTTGTGGTCTTTGAAACCCGCCGCAAATATATCCGTCGCGCTGTAGCACAAGGGATCAACGATCAAAACCACGGGGCCAAAATAACGTTGCCCGATCTCGTTACACCTGGCTGGATCGGTAATCGGATAGCCCAGGGAAAATGTGGCGCCGGTTTCCACTGATTGTTCGATAGAAGCAATCCACTTGCCGAGATCCAGCCCCGGAAAGCGGGTTGAGCGCGCATGATTACGGCAGATCTGCAGGTTGATCGCGCTGTTGATGAACTGCGCCCGTTCCGGCTCGATATACCGGGGAGTCAGGACCTGTAAAAGCTGTTCGGCGGCGTAGATAAGGCCACCACCATTGCCGCGCACGTCGATGATCAGGCCGTTATCAGGCAATTGTTCTGCCAGACGTACAAACTCACCAACAAACTCATCGGCATTCGCCACGTTGAAGCTGAAAATACGAATGCAGCCATATTGCTCGCCATCATAATTCACTGTTCTTGCCTGAAAGATACCGGGCAGGAAGGTCGCCAGACCGCCAGTCACATTGCGCATTGCGGTTCGCTTTCCCTGCAACATCTCGCGCGACTCACGTCTGGCAACAGCCGGCGCATACAGTACTTTCTTGGCTTGCTGAATATCTTCGGTATGATCATCCAGCCCTATCGCACTTGCCTCCTTACGTAAATCGCCAGGTTGAAGCTGTGCCGGCCCGGTGCCAGGTTCGAACAACAGCCACGCCTGGGTCCACTCCCGTTTTTCACCCTGTGCATCGAGGTAATGCAGTGTCACCCATTCCCCTTCAGGCGGCAGACCACGCCCCAACGGCCGGATAGTCAGGGAATTCAAACCACGTGCATAACGTGCCGCCTCGTTACTGCCTGCCTGGCGTTCCGCGTTGTGGTGCACAGCCTGTTGAATCTGCATACCGTTCCAGTGGGTGACTTCCACGCCGGGCCGGAAGGAAGCCGGTCCCGCGTCACCCACCAGTCGGGTCACCATGTATTTACGCTGACCCCGCTCCCGGTATTCCTCAATGAAGAATGGCAACCAGGCAACCTTGCCGCGAAACGGTCTGGGCAGGCGATAGCTGGTATGCAGATCGCGCAATGAATTAAAGGTGCTGCCAAGTTCGTTGTGAAATTCAATCTCAGGCGGCAACTCACCCTCGACAGCTTCTTCGAGCCGATAACGCATCAGATTCAGGCGCTGCACCGGGTCTACCGCGTGCATTGCGCGTTTTAATGGCAGGTGAACGTAATTTTCCTCCAGCAGCAGCAATGCCTGATCGACGATGGTTTTTCGATCCGCCAATGTCAGCTCTCCCGAGCTGCGCATAAAGGTCGCCAGGTCACGTGTCGTGGCAAGTAACTGCGGCGCCAGCTTGCGCTCGGTCTGCGCCAGAAACTCGGCCGCTTCCGGCAATGCTATATGCTCTCCATACAACGGCGGCAAACCCTCTTTTACGAATTCGGGCAGGTTACGTGCCGCTACCAGTTTACGCAGATGCGTGGGGTCATCAGCCACCGTTATCCCTTCGAGTTGCATGGGCTGGTCAACAAAAGATGCCAGCGGTTGCGCAGCGAGACCCTGCGCAAGATCCAGCGCCGCGTCGTCTTCCTCGAAATCGAAGCTGATATGCCAGTGTTTACCCGTACTATCCTCACTACCAGCAAACAGACCGGCGTCACCACCGGCTGTGTCCAGTTCTCTGGCAAGCCGTGGCAAAGCGGTCATGGCGTCACCCAATCTTGCGGTCGCTGCGCCCAGCGTCAGACTACCGACCAGTGGGTCAGCGTCGGCCTGGGCGAGATTGAGCACCCGGACTGAGCGCCCTACCCTGATACGCTCGGTACCCTGTCCGAAGCGGTTCATCAGCCGCGGCTGCCCGGCTCGTGGCACCCCATCAATCGTTACCAGCGTTACCGATGTTTCGCGCGCCTCGATCAGGCGCATGAAATCGTTGCCGGTCTGGCCATTAATGGCGATAAGGTCGGCCCGTTTTCCCGCTTCTATGGACCCGAGCAAGCTGTCCCAGTGCGCAATCCTTGCCGGGTTGATGGTTACCATCGCGACGAGTTCTTCCGCAGAGAACAGCGCGCCGTTTTCCTGGTTTGCCAGCCAGGCCACTTTGAGTTCCCCGAGCAGGTTCTTGGAGCCACTCGGCGCCCAGTCCGAACCCAGCGCTGTCAGGATTCCCGAGCGTTTAACGGCATCGAGCTTTACGGTATCCCCGTACAACAGGTAATTGGACAGGGGTGACCACACCATAGACCCCTGGCGTTGAGCGATCAGGCGAAGATCCTCCTCCAGCAAAGCCGTATTGTGAATGCCGCAGAATGCGTCATTGATGGCCCAATCACCATTGGCCATCTTCAGGCGCTGAAACCAGCCGCGCGCCGTTTTATCGACACCCTCGCTCATGTGTTGCAGGTAGCAGCTGTGTTTAGTCAACTTTTCCAGATAGGCTTCCGCCTGATTACTGGCCGGGTTGCCAATACTGGTGCCGGCTCTGGGCAATCCGGGGTCGAGCGGTTGCTCGACGTTACGAACAATTCCCTTGTAGAAGCGTTTAATGCCCGGTTCCGACGATAAAGAGATACCTTGGGTGGTGGTCACACCGCCAAGCAGTGCCCGGCATTCGACGAATCGCACCAGGGCTTCGACAACGCCCGCCGTGCCACCCAGCACCTGGGACGGTTTGGTGATTTCGCGCCGGTACCCATCCTTACCGCGCCATTGTCCGTTGTTGGCGTATTTCTGTGGGACATCCCACAGGGGCATGGCGTTGTAGGAAAGATGGTTGTGAAGTTCGATCATGCCCGGGTAGAGTGTATCCCCGGTTTTTATCCGTGGTGCTTGCTCGAATCCGGGTGGTGGTGCCTTGCTGCTACGTTGCACGGCCTCGATCCGGCCGTTAGCTATATAGATTGCGCCTTTTGCCAGCACCCCCTGTAAGCCCATGGTGACAACACGGCCCTCAACTACATACGGGTCCCTCAGTGGATCAATCGGCATAACGTCAATCTCCTTGTACCAGTGGATCCGTTACCGGAGCAGTTACTGCTTTAATAATAGACCAGTTTATCGGCAACCGCTCTGAAGCAGGCAGCGAAGTTGGGGCATGATCCCAACTATTCTGGCGAAGAAGTAATGGCGCCGGGCTTCGGTGCCGGATTGAACTTCTCGATCAGACGATGAATGCGAGTACCCATGGTCTGGTGATCCACCGCGGAATTCTTGCGCAGGACGTTGGAAACCAGGGTGGACATATAGTGCAGGCGGTGTTCACTGGCGGGGCTCTCGATAATGGCGACCGAGTTCATGTAGTTCTTTCTGTTTCCCGCGTAGGGCTTGCAGGTAAAACCTTCTTCCTCGCGGCAGCTGTAGAGTGATCCGGATTTGAAATACACGGCGGAGTCCTTCAGTGCCGGTGACG
>Ga0316187_10000976_pt1 | contig 23840 bp, 21 predicted proteins | sample CroRivburrow1_MG_FD_204927 | JGI IMG/M metagenome (GOLD analysis project Ga0316187, IMG submission 204927) | Coastal sediment microbial communities from Maine, United States - Cross River worm burrow 1 | ecosystem: Environmental > Aquatic > Marine > Coastal > Sediment | place: USA: Maine...
AGTTCTGCATGGCCGGATGGTTATGTAAGTGATTGGAATCCAAATCTGAAGGGGTGGCAGACGAAGATGTCGAAGATGATTCGACGCGGTTTTCTTTTTTGTGTCGATTACGGTTATTCACAGCAGGAGTATTACAGAGCTCAGCGAGTTGAAGGGACACTTCTTGGGCATCAGGGGCATCAGGTGGTTGAAGATGTTCTTAAGCAACCTGGGATGTGTGATATCACTGCCCATGTTGACTTTACATCACTTCGCAGGATTGGTGACGCAATTGGAATGTCTGCCTGTAGTTATATGAGTCAGGGAGCCTGGTTAGCCCAGAGTCCGTCAGTTCAAAGGCGAATCGAGTCACTGGCGGCAGAAGGAAGTGTGGAAAGTGTACAGGAGTTGGCCCATGCAAAACGCATGTTGATGCCATTCGGAATGGGCGAGACGTTTAAGTTGTTGATTCAATCATGCCATCACAAGCATAGTGTGCCGGGCTATCTGACTCATTTTGATCGGATAGATGATTTGAGGGCTGAGAAGGGAGTTGCTTGACATGAGCATGGATGCGTCAACAATCGACTACTATTATGCAATGTTCAACATGCAACCTGGAGAGCTCAGGTGTTCGGGATTTTTGCCCTCATTGTGGTGTCGCCATGATCGGTGATGGGAATGTCCCCCATCTAGGACAGTATCGTCTTAATGCTAAGCTTGGCGAAGGCGGCATGGGTGTTGTCTATCAGGCAATGGATGAAAAACTACATCGTGAAGTGGCCGTTAAGGTGCTACATCCTCATCTTCTGCAAAATGAGAACCTAAAAGAGCGCTTCCGCCGTGAAGCCCGTATGCATGCCAAGCTGATGCATCCCAATGTTGTGACGCTGTTGTCTATCTATGAAGATGGAGAACATATGGCGCTTGTTATGGAGATGGTTCATGGCAGGAATCTAAAAGAACATATCAAGAAAAACCCAAATCTATCTTTGGTGGATCTGGTGAAAATCTCTGATTCAATCCTCGCCGGATTGGAGTCTGCACATCACCTTGGCATGGTTCATCGTGATCTGAAACCAGCCAATGTGCTGATCTCTGATGAGGGTGCAGTCAAGCTGATGGATTTTGGATTGGCTAAACCTGAACGTGGAGATGATGATCTTACCCAGAGTGGTGCCACCGTCGGCTCATTTCGTTATATGGCACCTGAACAGATTCTTAATCAACCGGTTGATGCGCGTACTGATCTTTATGCTTTTGGTATACTGCTTTATCAGGTTTGTACTGGAAAACTTCCCTTTGATGCATCCGCCAGTGGTGGCGGAGAGTTTGAAATTATGGAGAAACAGGTGCGAGAAGAGCCTGTTGCACCGCATGAGCTGGTGCCATCTCTGCCGATGCCGTTATCTGATCTGATTCTTCTTCTGCTGGAAAAAACCCCGGCTGATCGTCCTGCAGATTGTGCTGCGGTTCGTAAAATGCTGCATGCTATGCTGAAAACAGACTCATCGGATCAACGGCTTCAGTCAGTTCGTATGCCGACTAGGCAGGCAAATGATGATTCCAGCAGCGACATTGCTAAAGGGCTATTAAGGGCCTTGTGGCAGAGTCTGTTTGGAACACTCCGAACTGCCACCAAGGCAGTGAAACCTGGGCTTACGGCTATGCAGGGCAAGATTAAGCCCGGTATCAGTATCATGCAGAACAGAATCGAAAAATCTGTGTCTGTGCTTCCGATTTCGAAACAGTGGCAGGCGCCCTTAACCTGGGGTTCCATCCTTCTTTTTGTGGTACTACTTGGCTGGATTCTAGTAAGTGTCATGGGCGTTGCTGAGCGTTCATCTGAAGGTGACTCGATGGTTGAAAGCAGTGTGCAGCCAGATGCTGAAAAGAGAGAGGCTGTAAAAGAGACTCCGCAGGCAACACTAAAAAAAGAGCTGACAGCTGTTGAAAAGCCTAAAGAGACATCAAAACCTGTTGCCAAACCTAAGCCAGTAGCTCCTAAACCGAAAGTTGTAGCTTCCAAGCCAAAGCCTGTAAAACGGTCGATTACCTACTATGTTGGTCACAAAGTGGTGCGCAGTGATAGCAGTCGTGTAGATTCGAAAAAACCGCATGAGTTCCGTGGAGGTAACCACCTCTATTTCCCTGAGTTGAAGAGTTACCGTTGGAAAGAGACGCTGCATACAGTGCGTAGGGGAGAGGTTCGACTCTATCTTAGTAAGGCAACACGTCTTTCTGCAATTGTTCTGAAGAAGGCAACGGTAGGTCGTTCCAACTTTAAGGATGGTGAGGTGGGACTTGAGGTTCAAAATAGTAAAGGTAACTGGAATCAACTCTTCTATCGTAAAGATGATGATGTGGACATTGCTGTCAGAATTACAAGGCCATCCAAGTATCTTAAAGACGTGAAGGGTATTCGACTTCGCTTCAAGACCCCTGAGCCTATCACCATTGGTCCTATTGATCTTCTTCGTTGAGTGAAGCTTCGGAACTGACAGGCAGAGTAGAAAAACTTCTTCCGGGTGGAGAGGCAGTCGTTCAATCTGACGGTATTACATATCTGGTCGCGAATGCAGTTCCCGGCGACGCCATTAACTTTCAAACGACGGAAAAGCGACGTGGAGCAAGACGGGGAGAACTGACCTCAGTAGCAGTCTCATCTCCAGATCGTATCCAGCCGCGATGTCCGGTTGCAGAGCTGTGCGGCGGCTGTGCCCTTCAATTCCTAGACACAAAAAAACATGACGATACTAAATCCGCCTGGGTTCTCGATATCTTTGGATCATTTCTGGACTCAGAGAGTGAATGGATTCCAACCAGTCATGACTCCGGCTGCTTGCGGCGCAGGGTTCGCTGGTTTGCAGGAAATGATGGAGGCCAAAGCATTTTAGGATTCAGGGCCAGAGCATCCCATACGGTGATTCGCCATGACGATTGCATGGTTATTACCAGTGAGCTTAACCAGCTTCGTGCCATGACCGAACAAGTGATGGATGCAGGTGAATTGACCGGCTTTGAATCTCTGCAGGCGCTGCAGCTCAGTGATGGCATTCATGTGGTGATTGAGGGTGGCGCTATGCCCGAAGGATCTCCATTCACTGCTGAGGATATTAACGGGCTACCACTACAGCTCTGGCATAGAGAAGATCATATTACACGGCCGGTCACCAAACCTGTTATACCTTTTCATGACACGCTGTCTGTTAGTGACAGGGATGCCATCAGCATCCGGATTGGACCGGACGACTTTGTGCAGGGGCAACAAGAGGGCAATCAGCAGATGATCAGCCAGATTATTGAATGGAGCAGAGGCTCGCGGTTAATCGTCGATCTCTTCTCCGGAGTAGGCAACCTCTCTCTACCCGTGGCCAGAGCCTATGCTGCCAGAGTGGTTGGGGCGGAGCTGAACCAAGCCAGTGTTCAGGCTGCCAACGCCAATGCCAGGCGACTTGGCCTTGATGCCCATTACCAGAAACTGAATCTGTTCGAGAGCTTTGATGCTGAGCCCTTTGCCGGCGCCGATCTGCTTATTCTTGATCCGCCAAGGCGTGGTGCGAAGAAAGTGTGTGAAATGTTAGGCAGGCTATTGCCAGCCAAGATCATCATGATCAACTGCGATCCGGCATCCGGTGGGCGTGATGCGGCGACACTTCAATCGTATGGCTACAGGCTGAAGAGCCTGCGGGCATTTGATCTCTTTCCTTACGCCGGACATGTTGAGGCGATGAGTCTGTGGACGCGTTGAAACGTTTTTCGCTACTGTTGCTCTGTTCGCTACTGATACTGGGTTGTAGCGGCTCACCAATAGAGAATGGCGCGATAAAAGTCGGGTTGTCTCAATTGCCGATGAGCCTTGATTCCCGCTATGCGACCGATGCTGCATCGCATCGTATTCAGGAATTTTTGCATCGGGGGCTGGTGCGGCTTGATCAGAGCTTTCAGCCACAACCCGATCTGGCCGAGTCATGGCAACATCCCGATCCTCTGACCTGGAAGTTCAGGTTAAAGCCGGGCGTTCTGTTTCACGATGGTTCACCTGTTCGTGCCAGTGATGTGGCTGCAACACTGTATGCCGTTTTGGATAGCTCTAAAGCAAGCCCGCTGAAGGCAGGGCTTGCGGCTATTGAGTCGATGGATGTGGTCTCGGAACAGGAGCTGGTTCTGAAACTGAACAAACCGGACGCCTCGCTGTTAACAAGGTTGAAGATTGGCGTGCTTCCCGAACAGCTTGCTAAACAGGGGCACTCTCCGAGAGATACCATTGGCTGTGGTCCTTATCGCTTGGCGGCCTGGGCTGAAAGCCGGATTGATATTGAATTGATTAATGGAGAATCAGTTGATGGTAAGAGGGGGGTGAAAAACATCCACTTTGTTGGGGTGAAAGATCCGGTGACCCGTTCTCTGAAACTAGTGCGTGGAGAGCTTGATTTCACACAGGGAGAGCTGCCACCACATCTGTTGCCCTATCTGAAAAAACAGCAGGGCGTGGAGATTTTGTATCACCCATCCACCACCTTCTCCTATATCGGTATGAATCTTCAGGATGATCATCTTAAAGACCTTCGAGTGCGCAAGGCGCTGGCACTTGGGTTGGATCGCAAACGGTTGAAGCAGGCGCTGTTTGATGATGCACCAGAACTGGCCGAGACGATTCTCACATCATCACACTGGGCTGCCATGAAGTTGCCCGAGACCAAGTTTGACCCGGTCGAGGCCGAAAGGCTGTTGGATGAAGCAGGCTTTCCAAGAGCTGAAGGCGGAATTCGTTTTTCCATCAACTACCGCACCAGCACCAATCCAACCCGTCTGCGCCTGGTAACGGCTATTGCCGATGGCTGGAAAAAGCTGGGGATTAACGTTTCCATCGAATCACTGGAGTGGGGTGGCTTCTATGCCCGCATCAAACGAGGTGATTTCCAGGTTTTCTCTTTAGATTGGGTCGGTATCACTGATCCGGATATTTACCGTTGGATTCTACACTCTGAGATGTGGCCGCCGGCTGGTTCAAATCGTGGCAGGTATAGTAATATATCGATGGATGGATGGCTCGATGCTGCCGCTATCAGTGAAGATCAAAATGATCGAACCACCCTCTACGCAAAAGTGCAGCGGAAGATGCAGGTAGATCAGATCTATATTCCGCTCTGGTACAGGCCAGTCATTGCTGTCTCCGGCCACCGTATTCGTGGCTTCAAACCATCACCAGACGGCAGTCTTCTTTCTCTTCGTAACGTAACTGTTTCAGATTAAATTTAAGGGCTGGTTTTTTGCCGAACTGGCATTTGAAACAGTCGAATAGATAACGTTTTCAAATAATGATTCGTAGCGCCAGATAGGGGACTATATTAAACACGAAGATAGTGATTTTATAAAAAGCGATGCCGGAGTAGTGGATGCCATCGAATCGCTCTTCTGAAATCTTGAACCACCTGGTGTGCATGCGATAGATGAAATCGTGGGCAACCATAATCCAGAGAAACCACCACATGAGCAGCCCTATATTGATCAAGGCAGACCAGCCCAGCAGGTTAAGCAACAGATTAACGGTCATAACGCACCTCCTTTAGAGATGTTATACAATAATTATAGTCGAATATTCTGTGCTTATTTATGAGCGCCCGGTAGTGGTCTGTTTGCTCTATAGTTACCAGTGCTACAAATATGATGAACCTTGTAAGAAGTCAGGGATTGTTCCGACTTAACATGTGCGATCAGAAATTGGCCGTAACAGTTTTATTATTTTGAGGAGAGATATGATGAATAGACTATTAGGAATAGCAGCAGCAATTGCATTGATGATGGGAAGTTTTGCGATGCCAGCTGCAGCAGGACACCATAAAAATCCATGCAACCCGTGTGCAATGAAACATATGAATCCATGTAACCCATGCGATATGAAAAAGATGAAAAAGCACGCCAACCCTTGTAACCCATGTGATATGAAAAAGATGAAGAAACATGCCAATCCATGTAACCCATGTGGCATGAAGAAAGGTCATTAAGTAGATGGATATCATGAAGCAGATTCCTGCATACTTTACCGCATTTGTTCTTCTGTTTGGCCTGCAGGTTGTTCCCGCGCAGGCGGCTAACCCCTGTAACCCATGCGCAAACCCCTGTGCAATGAAACAGATGAATCCATGTGCCAACCCTTGCGCTAACCCATGCTCAATGAAAAAGAGCGCTAATCCGTGTAACCCTTGCGGTATGAATCCATGCGGAATGAAAAAGAGTGCAAACCCATGCGCTGAAAATCCATGTGGTGGCGCGAATCCGTGTGCTGCGAATCCATGCTCCGCAGCTAATCCATGTTCAGCAGATGCTGGCCCTACCCCAATCAGAAAGCCTGCGTTTAAAAGCTTTCAGGAAGCTGCGGATATGGGCAAAAAAATGTGGAATGATGAAGCGCTCGGAACATCAGGTCTTGCATGCCTATCATGCCATGCTGATTACGAGATGCTGAATCTGGGCAAAAACCAGAACTTTCCACACTTCGTGAAGATGACCAATGATGTGGTAACACTCGATCAGATGATCAATTACTGCATGATCAATCCGATGAAGGGCAAGCAGTTCGAAAAGAACTCGAAAGAGCTGACTGCGATGGCTGCTTATTTCAGGGCCTATCGGATGCAGTATCTGAAGGACAAGAGAAAATAAGCTTGTAAGATAGTTGACGGACACAAAGGGGCAGCTACGGCTGCCCCTAAGTTTATGGGTCTGTTATGGTAGGGCAGTGATCAGGAGCAGTTTTATGTGGAAGTTCATTGGAGTGTTGGCCGTGACTGTCTCGGGGCTGTTGCTTGCCTGTTCACAGGTAGAAGCACCCGTGGTTAAAGATCCTGGTCTTCCATCCACGCACTGGGCTAACCCGGTTGCAACCACCAGCGAGGCACCGCATAACTGGTCTCAGCTGGAAAAGAATCTCAAGCCTGAAGCGTGTGCACAGTGCCACACCGAACAGTTCAATGATTGGAAAAATAGCCTGCATGCCCACGCCTATTCACCCGGCCTGATCGGCCAGTTTCCCGGTATGGGGCATGGTGAGGGTAATGACTGTCTGAAATGCCATGCACCACTGGCTGAACAGAAGTATATCTCTAACAGCGATATGCTGGACTCTCTAAAAGATAAATTGAAAGAACCCGTCGGCTTCTCGGAGAGCGGGGCGTTGAGCGAGAAGTCTCTGCCACTCAGGCATGCAGGCGTTACCTGTGCGGCGTGCCATGTGCGTGGATGGGAGCGGTTTGGGCCGCCACAGAGATCAACCGGAGCAGTTGGCAAGGTTGCAGGGCCATCACATGGTGGTTTTACCGCAACCAAAGATTTTGAGAAGTCGAACTTCTGCGCCTCTTGCCATCAGTTTCCACAAGAGTACGCGATTAATGGCAAACCTCTGGAGAACACTGTTAAGGAGTGGGAGCAGAGCCGCTTTGCCAGAGAGGGTGTGCAGTGTCAGAACTGCCACATGCCGGATCGAAAACATCAGTTCAAAGGCATTCATGATCTGGAGATGACCAAAAAAGGTCTAGACTTTGATCTAAAGGCCAATGATCAGGGAGCCGAGCTGACACTCACCTCCAAGTGGATTGGCCATGCTTTTCCTACCTATGTGACTCCCAAAGTGGTTATACGTGCTGAAGCTCTGGATGGTGATGGGAAACCGCTGCGTAGATGGCAGTGGGAGATGATTCGTGAGGTCTATTATGATCAGGGGTGGAAGGAGCGGCGCGATACACGTCTGATGCCGGGAGAGAGTCGTGAGTTTGTGGTGAAAGAGCTGCCAAAAAGGTCACTGCGCGTTCAGTTTGTTGTTGAGGTGATTCCGGACTATTTTTATAAAGGCGTATATCAGGGGCTGTTAGCCGGAGATCTGGAAGCAGATGCGGAAATGCTGATCAGGCAGGCAGTTAAACAGGCCGATGCCAATGATTACATACTATTTGAGGGTTCCGTCAGACTGGATTAGCTGTTGGAGTCTGAAGCTTTTTTCAGGGCTTCTTGAATACGTTTACGATCACTTTCGGGAAGGGTGATGTTTTCATCCTCCTCTGTCTGTTTGCGGAGGCCATGAAAGAAGCTATTCAAATGTTTAAGATTATCTGCGTAGTTGCTGCATGCGCCGCAAATCAGAAGGTGAATACGAAGGCGGAAACGTTCCGACAATGTCAGTTCACGTTCAAACTCATCAGATTGCAGCTTACTGGCTTCTTTGCAGAAGTGATTCATGAGTGTCGATTGCCTCCAAACCAGTGGTGATCCAGGCATGTTCGAAGTGCCAGGCGTGCGCGGTGGATGAGCACGTGTAGATGAGTCGATGTAATTTCAGCCGCCTTACAGACGGATTCAGAATCTTCGCCAGTGATCTCGCGCATGCGGAATACTACCTGCTGTTTTTCCGGTAGTTTGCCGATACAGCCGTGAAGAATTTTCTGAAATTGGTCACTTTCGCAAAGATCTTCCGGATTCTCTTTCCAGCTTGTTGGAGCCTCGACCCAGCTGCCATCAGCATTAAACAGAGATGAGGTTGGATCTGATTCGACTGCTTCTGTGAGTCTGCGGTTACGGATCTCTTTTCGGATAAGATCGGTGATCTTGTGTTTCAGAATGCCTACCAGCCAGGTTCGAACCGATGACTTGCCGGAAAACCTTGCCCAACCACGCCATGCCGCGAGAAGGGTCTCCTGCACCATGTCACTGGCCTGCTCTTCATTACGAAGACGTGACTGAGCATAGCGAAAGAGATAGTCGCCATGATCGGTTAGCCAGTTTTCAGGGTTTGAGATTTCTTTACTCACCGGAGTAGGATGCCATGAACAGCGAGTGCTTCAAGCGCTGTTGTTCATCTCGGTATGTTTCTTGCTGTTGATTGGCAGTGCTGATGGCTGGATAGGGTGGTAATGGATAGCAAACTGGAAAAAAGATTGATGTCGATGGTGGATGAGATGCCGCCATTTCCGAAAAGTGTACATCGGGTTATTGAGCTGACCAATGATCTCAACTGTGCTCCGAAAGATCTGGTGCAGGTGATTGAGCATGATCCGGTGATCACGATGAAGCTGTTGAAACTTGTGAATTCCGCCTATTTCTCTTTAGCAAAAAGCATCGCATCGGTCAGGCATGCTCTGGTCTATCTCGGCCTTAATACCGTCAAGAATCTTGCGCTCAGTATCGCAACCGTTGGCGCACTTCCACGAAGTAAGAGTGACGTGTTTGATAGTAATGCATTTCTTCTTCACTCACTGACCACTGCGGCCATTGCCCAGCGGCTCTCTAAAGAACATCTGGGCAAAAAAGATGCGACGGATGTGTTTGTGGCTGGTCTGCTGCATGATTTTGGCAAAGCCGTTGCTGTGCAATTCATGCCTGCTGAGTTTAGTCAGTCCGTGACGAAAGCCAGGAGTGAAGGTGTTTCCCTGCATGAGGCAGAAATGGAGGTGATTGGTGCTGACCATACGCAAATCGGTGCAATGCTGGCTGAGGCATGGCAACTTCCGTCGGAATTGGTAGAATCCATTCGCAATCATCATCAACCGGAGCTTCTGGACGATGATGGAATGTGTATTTTTATAGCCAACCAGATTAGCAAGAAGCTGGAGTTTGGCATTAGTGGAAACCCACAGATCGATCCGCTTCCAGAATCTATCATGGCACGATTCGGTGGTATGGATCTGGATGCGTTGATAGAGTCTCTGGGAGATATGACAGCAGAAGTAGAGAAGGCGGAGTCCTTTATCTATATGTAATGGAGAGATGGCATGAAAATCAAGTTTTGGGGTGTGCGCGGTTCGATTGCCTCACCAGGCCCTGCAACTGTCAAATATGGCGGAAATACAACCTGTATTGAAGTTCGTAGCGATGCTGGCGAGCTGATTATTCTGGATGCCGGCACCGGCATATTCCCTCTCTCGCAATCTCTTTTTTCCGAATTTCCACTCACTGCTCATATCTTTAACACTCATACCCACTGGGATCATATTCAGGGCCTACCGTTCTTTATTCCATTCTTTGTACCGGGCAATACAGTGAAGATTCACGGTGCCAGAGATCCCGTATCACAGAAGGGAATCTCTGAGATTCTTACTGCCCAGCTTCAGTATCGCTTTTTCCCTATCAGGGAAGCTGAGCTGAAGTCCGATATCGAATACTTCTCTCTGGCAGAGGGAGAGAAGGTGACGGTTGGTGATGCTACCGTTACCCCGGTGATGATGAATCATCCTGTGATCAATTTTGGCTATCGTATTGATTGTAACGGCAAGTCGGTCTTTTTTACCGGGGATCATGAGCCTGTTCGTAACATTTATGCGACTGATGATGAAGAGCATGCAGAATATCAGGAGATGGTTGATCAGCAGAATGGATCGATCCTCAAAGCAATTGAAGGGGTGGATGTAATTATTGCTGACTCCTCATACACACCTGAAGAGTATATGCAGAAGGTGGGCTGGGGGCATGGAACGTTTGATACCTGTATCGCCATGGCAAAAGGTGCCAAAGCCAAACAACTCTACTGCACCCATCATGAACCAACCCGAAGTGACGGCGCGCTTGAAGCCGTTTTTGCTGAGGCGCTCTCGCGTAATGTCAGACATGCCGGAGACCCGGAATATTTTCTGGCTCAGGAAGGTCTAGAAATAGAGTTGTGATCTGTTGATACGCAAAGGGCTTTTGCCTTTTTTTTGAAGTATCCTTGCCGGCGCAAGAAAGAAAAAATCAAATTCTCAATATGTTCATTTCTTTGTTTCCCCCAGGGGATACTCTCTTGCTTCGCAATTCACCTTATGCCCAAAGAAACGAACCAAAGAAAGGGCTCCCGGCATCTACCAGCCCTGCGGGTTCCCTCGGCAGCACCCTTTCCACCCATGGATGGGTGGCGGCGAACATCGTGAGCCGTAAGCGAAGGCGGGCATGTACCGCCGTAGCGATAGAAGCAAAAGGCAGGAGGCCTATTGCGTATGTGTTAGAACACCGGACGGACAAGCCAGACGATGGTTACTATGACAATAGCCATAATCAGGTTCATCTGTATGCCCGCTTTTACCATGCTATGCATCGGCACATGATCAGTGCCGAATACAATCGCATTGGGTGGTGTTGCAACCGGCAGCATGAACGCACATGAGGCGGCAAGTGTGGCCGGAAGCAAGAACATCATTAGATCCATATCATTGGAGAGCGCTGTGGCGGCAAGGATTGGGAGCATCACCTGAGTGGTTGCCGTATTGCTGGTGACCTCAGTCAGGAAGGTGATAGCCAGAGCGATACCCAGCAGCATCAGAACCAGCGGAACACTGCTTAAGAAACCGAGTTGACCACCCACCCAGAGCGAGAGACCTGAGTGTTGCATGCCCGACGCCAGTGCAAAACCGCCACCAAGTAGCAGTACAATATCCCAGGGAAGTTTGCTGAAAGATTCCCTGCCTAAAATCGGTTTTTTGCCACTACCACGCAGTAGAAAGAGCATGGTGGCACCAAACATGGCAACGGTACCGTCATCGACACCGGGGAAGGGGAGAAGTGATGACCAGCCGGGGATGGAGAAGCTATCTGTGGTTATTCCTTTTCGGCTCATCCAGAGAAGCGCAGTCATGGTGAGAATCGCGGCAACATATCGCTCCTCTCTGCGCATAGGGCCAAGCTCAGTCAGCGCACCCTTTAGTCCTTTAGCATCGGATTTTTTCCATGGTAGTCGGGCCAGTCCCGGGCCAAGAATCAAAAACAGAACAACAAGCCCGACAATTACCATTGGGATACCGAGCATCATCCACTGCAGAAATGATGGGGCAAGTTCAGGTGCGACGGCACGGATATTCTCCAGAAACACGAGGTTGGGAGCTGTGCCAACCGGGGTGCCCATGCCACCAATATTGGCCGAGTAGGCGATAACCAGTAGAAAGCTGGCTGCCATCGAAGCAATCTGCTCACTGCCATGCTCTTCCATCAGTCGGTGCAGTAGAGGCAGAGCAATTGTGACCATCAGCATGGTTGTTGCCGTATTGGATATCCACATGGATAGGAATGCTGTCGCGACTGAAAAACCGATAGCCAGCTGTAGCGGACTGGCATGAAATTTCGCTAGCATGTTCAGGGCAATACGTTTGTGCAGCCCTGTATTCTCCATTGCCTGTGCAATCAGGAAGCCGCCAAGAAAGAGAAAGATAATGCTGTTGATATATTTTGGAGCGACCTCTCTACCGGTTGTGATGCCGAGAAGGGGAAAAAATATGAGGGGAATCAGCGCGGTCAGGGCGAGTGGTACACATTCACTGATCCACCAGATCGCCATCCAGGTTGCAACTGCAAGCATAGCCGTGGCTTGCGGATATCCACTGATATCAACACCGGACAGAATCGCCAGGGCGATCAGAGGCCCTGCGATACGAGCCAGACTTTTAAAGTTCATGGGGGAATGTTGCCTTAGTGGGCGGTAAGGGCAACAGGGCTATCTGTTTAGGTGATCAGACACCTGTAGTGAAGATGCCGGGTGCATTTATCTGCTATTGATCTAAATTATGCAGATGAGACATTCTGACAGGAAATCGATCTATGGCTGGGCCATGTATGATTGGGCTAACTCGGCCTATTCAACCACGGTTATGGCCGGGTTTTTTCCTATCTTTTTTAAACAGTTCTGGGCCTCGGATCTGAGTGTTAACGAGAGCACTTTCTGGCTCGGTGTGGCCAATGCAGTGGCAGGTTTGATTGTGGCTCTTATGGCTCCGGTTCTTGGCGCTATTGCGGATCAGGGAAGTCTGAAAAAACGGATGTTGATAGCCTTCACTGTTCTAGGTGTTTTGATGACAGCCGCTCTTTTTCTGGTTGTGCAGGGTGCATGGTTGCTGGCGATGATGCTCTATATATTTGGGGCGATTGGATTTGCCGGCAGTAATGTCTTTTATGATGCCTTGATTGTTGATGTGGCTGAAGAGAGAGAGCTGGATCGGGTATCATCGCTCGGTTATGCACTGGGCTATCTTGGTGGTGGGCTGATGTTTGCCGGTTGTGTGGTGATGACAATCAAACCTGAGTGGTTTGGACTTGTGGACAAAAGTGAAGCCGTACAACTCTCATTCCTTCTTGTTGCACTCTGGTGGAGTCTGTTTACAGCACCCCTGTTTTTATCCGTTCATGAGCGGGGTGAGTCAGAGCGTGTTATGTGGTTGCAGACTGTCTCAGCCGGTTGGGGCCAATTTATCGAAACCTTTCAACACATTCGTAAGCTTAAAACTGTATTTATCTTTTTAGCAGCTTATTTCCTCTACATAGATGGCGTTGGCACCATTATCCGAATGGCTGTTGATTATGGTCTTTCGCTTGGCTTTCAAACCGATGTGCTCATTAAATCACTGCTTCTCACTCAGTTCGTAGCCTTTCCTGCTGCCCTGGTCTGGGGTCGAATTGCAGAACTCTGGAGTGCTAAAGCGAGTATCATGGTCTGTATAGCTGTCTATATCGTTATCTGCATCTGGGGTGCCAATATGCAGAGCAGCGGTGATTTCTATCTATTGGCAGCAGTGATTGGACTGGTTATGGGTGGAATACAGGCTCTGTCCCGTTCTCTCTACGCAAGATTGATTCCGGTTGGGCAGTCGGCAGAGTTTTTTGGCTTTTACAACATGCTGGGCAAGTTTGCCGCGGTGCTGGGGCCGCTGCTGATGGGGGCGGCCAGTCTGCTTGCCGGAAGTGCCAGACTATCCATTCTGGTGATTATTTTGCTGTTTGCGGCAGGAGCGGTGTTGCTCTATCGTGTGAAAGTAAATTTTTCTGAGGAGGTGAGCTCATGACTGCACTACTGGTTGTATTGGGTGTTCTTGTTTTTTTGATTCTTTATGTGGTGGTTATTTATAATAGATTGGTGAAGCTGAAAAACCGCTTTAAAAATGCATTTGCACAGATTGATGTGCAGCTAAAGCGCAGGTATGACCTGATCCCAAATCTGGTTGAAACAGCCAAGGCTTATCTCAAACATGAGCAGGATACGCTTACCCATGTGATCGAAGCACGAAATACGGCGATGGCTGCTATGAAGCGTGCCAGTGCACATCCGGATGATGCAGGTGCGATTACGGCTCTGGCAGGTGCGGAAGGGTTGCTTGGTGGAGCTATGCTCAACTTCAATGCGTTGCAGGAGGCCTATCCCGATCTGAAAGCCGACCAGACCATAGCCCAGCTATCCGAAGAGCTTACCTCTACAGAGAATAAGGTGAGCTTTGCACGTCAGGCTTACAATGATGAGGTGATGTTTTATAATACCCAGCGCGAGACGTTCCCCGACACACTTCTTTCCGGAATGATGGGGTTCAAAGAGGCTGCTCTGTTTGAGGTGGTTAATCCTGAAGTAAAAGAGCGAGTTGAGGTCAAGTTTTAACCCGTCAGAACAGGTCTTAATTAACCGATGAACTTTTTTGGTTATCAGGAGAAGGCACGAAGAAACACTGTTGTTCTCGTGGTTCTGTTTATCCTCGCCATTGCCCTGATCACAGTGGCTGTTTATGGCGCAGTGGTTGTGGGGATACTCACCGGCCAGTTTTTTGTCGATCAGCCCGGATTTTCATCGGATCAACTCTGGAGCCGCGAGCTCTTTCTGTGGATATCAGCGGGTACGCTGCTGGTTATTCTGGGCGGTAGCGCTTACCGGATTCACACGCTCTCTCAAGGTGGTGGCACTGCAGTCGCTGAGATGCTGGGCGGTAACAGACTTCCCGCATCCGCAAAAAATCCGCTTGATCGAAGGCTGTTGAATGTAGTGGAGGAGATGGCCATCGCATCAGGGTTGCCTGTTCCTCCTGTTTTTATTCTTGAACAGTCGGGCGTTAATGCCTTTGCCGCTGGATTTACCCCATCAGATACCGTGATAGGCATTACCCGTGGTGCAGTAGAGCTGTTGAGCAGGGATGAACTGCAGGGTGTGATTGCCCATGAGTTCAGCCATATCTTTAACGGTGATTCAGCCATGAAGATGCGCATGATGGGGATGTTGCACGGCATTACGCTGATCTCCGATGCAGGCATCGGACTGATGACCATGAAGCGTACCACCCGCTATTCACGGGGTAGAGGAACCCATCCCGGACTTGTTGTGGTCGGACTTCTGCTCTTTATTGTGGGTACAGTCGGGCTGGTAATTGCCGATATGATTAAAAGGGCGGTATCGCGGCAGCGGGAGTTTTTGGCTGATGCAGCAGCGGTTCAATTCACACGTAATCCGGAAGGAATCGCCAACGCACTGAAGGTGATTGGTGGCTACAAGCAGGGTTCTAAAATTAATCATTCAGCAACGAGTCAGGCCAGCCACTTCTTCTTCGGCAATGCGATGAAGTCGTGGTACAGCAGTGATTGGTGGGCAACACACCCGCCGCTGGAAGATCGAATCAGACGTATTGAGCCAACATTCAGGGGTCGTTTTGACAAGGTGGACTCAAAAATTCGTTCATCTGCCAATATGGCGCAGGCATCTGCCGGCTTTATGGTCGCACCCGGAGATCAGGTAGCGCATGCTCAGGTCAATCCGGATGCTATTATCGCCATGGTGGGTAACCCCGGCCCCGAATCGCTTCGAGAAGCAAAAGCAATTCTGAAAAAGATGCCTGCCAGGGTTCGGGATTTCTCTCACGACCCCTATACAGCTCGTGCTGCTGTTTATGCACTGCTGCTCGATTCAGACAGGACTCAACGAAAGATTCAGCTACAGGTGCTTGAGAAGTCAGCTGATCCGAACGTGTTTCGTGAAACCATTGAAATTCTTTCTGATGTGGAATCTCTCTCTCCCGAACTGCGTCTGCCACTGACCGAAATGGTGATGCCGGCGCTGAAAGAGATGTCGCTTCCCCAGTACCGGGTGTTTAAAAAGTCAGTAGGCGCACTGATCAAGGCGGATCATCAGGTGAGCCTGTTTGAGTTTTCACTCTATCGCATGGTGATCAGGCGATTGAATGGGGAGTTCGGCAGGAGCTGTGCAACTGAGGTGAAGTATCATCGGGTAAAAGCGATTCTTCCACACTGCCGGATATTGTTGACGCTGTTGGCCAGAACAGGGCATGGCGAAAGTGGTGATGGTGGCGATAAACCTTATGCTGAATCGATGTCGATGTTGGAAGAGGGTGAACATGCGATGCTGGATAGAAAAGAGAGTCGACTCACTCACTTTGATCAGGCGCTAAAAGCGTTGAATATGGCTACGCCGACGCTGAAAGAGATGGTGCTGAAGGCTGCGCTGCACTGTGTGGTCTGTAATGGCATGGTCTCGGTTAAAGAGGGCGAGCTGTTGCGGGTGATTGCAGATGGGCTGGATTGCCCGCTACCACCCATATCCATGGCATAACTGATTTCCATCCTATAACGCTTATATTTACTGCTCGTACGGGTTAAGCTTGCCGACCTCATCAATGTAGTGATGGGTTTTAACCTATTTGGAGGATGACCATGGGACTAGGTACAACCGAACTGATTCTTATTCTGGTGATTGTGCTGGTGCTTTTCGGAGCACGTAAACTGCCTGAGATCGGCAGTGGCCTTGCCAAAGGCATCAAGAGTTTTCGTAAGAACATCTCTGATGAAACAGCAAAAGAGGACACTCCATCAAAAGAGGATGAGTCGACCTCAAAGGATGAGACCAAGGCATCCTGACCTCTTTATGATTTCAATGTTGAGCGTTTCTGATCATGCCTGATATTGGCATTCTTGAACTGATTCTGATCGGTATTGTCGCGTTTCTGGTGTTGGGGCCAGAGCGGATGCCTGAGCTTATCACCCAGGTGGGCAGTACGATTCGTCATGCCCGCAGATGGATGGGTGAGATCAAACATCAACTGCATCAGGAGACCGAAGGGCTTCGTAACGAAGTCAGTGAGGTCAAAGATGCAGTCTCCGGAGGCATCAGCACGATGCCGGATGAGACCACGCCCAAGAAACCACGCAAAAAAAAGAAGGTTAAACCAGCCGATGATCAACCTGCGCAAGGTGAGTGAAGTTCTACATGAACCAGCCTGCTGAAGCCTCAACCCAACATTCACTGCTGTCGCATCTTCGCGAACTTAGAAAGCGCCTGAAGATTGCAGCGCTCGCCTATGTGATCGGTGTGGCTGTATTGATGAATTACTCCGATGTGGTGTTTAACTTTATCTCCATGCCAATTCGGGCCGTACTTCCACCCGATACACCACTGATCTTTCTCAATGCCCCTGATGTATTCTTTACCTACCTGAAAATCGCACTGGTCTTAAGCATCTTTGCCACTGCGCCGATCACCTTTTATCAGGTATGGGCCTTTGTGGCTCCAGGCCTCTATGAGCGTGAACGCCACGCCTTTGTAGGCTATTTCATAGCCAGTATCGGGCTACTGTTTGCCGGAGCTGCATTTGCATTCTATGTGGTTTTCCCACTGATATTTGAATTTTTCTTAGGCTTCTCTACCGACACGATTCAGGCGATGCCTGCCGTGAAAGAGTATCTGACGCTGGTGTTAAAGCTGCTTTTTGCATTCGGTATGAGTTTCCAGATTCCGATCATAGTCATGATTCTGGTACGTCTCGACCTGGTTCAGATCTCCACGCTTGCCGACAAACGCCGTTATGTTGTGATCTGGGCATTTATCTTTGCCGCGATCCTGACCCCGCCGGATATTATCTCCCAAACACTCTTAGCTCTGCCGATGCTGCTGCTCTACGAGATTGGTATTCTGCTGGCAAAGATGAAACAGAGTAAAAAAAACTATTACTGAGTGAAGGTTTACTTTTGGCCGAAAGCGGACATTCAATTTATTAATATCCTAAAATCGGCTGCAGCCACTTCTCAGCTTCTTCAACACTCATCCCTTTACGCGAAGCATAATCTTTCACCTGTTCACGGTTGATGTTGCCAACTGTAAAGTATTTCGCTTCAGGGCTGGCGAAGTAGAGGCCGGAGACCGAAGCTGGCGGGTTCATGGCGTAGCTCTCGGTCAAAGCAGTGCCGATAATGTTTTCGGCATCAAGTAGTTGCCAGAGCGTGCCTTTCTCGGTGTGTTCCGGGCATGCAGGGTAACCGGCGGCAGGGCGGATGCCCTGATATTTTTCACGAACAATCTCTTCGTTGGAGAGGGACTCGTCAGATGAGTATCCCCAGAGGGTTGTGCGGACATCGTGATGCATCTTCTCAGCCAGTGCTTCGGCCAGACGATCTGCCAGCACCTTCACCATGATGGCGTGGTAGTCGTCATTATCTTTCTGGAACTCGGTAGCTTTGGCTTCAGCCCCGAAGATGGATACAGCGAAGCCGCCTATGTGATCGGGAACAGTCCGGTCAGCGTCACTGCGACCAACAAAGTCGGCCAGGCAGAGGTTGGCACGGTTGTCTTTTTTGTCCTGCTGTTGACGCAGGAAGTGGAAGCGGGCGGTCTCGGATGTACGGGATTCATCACCATAAACGATCACGCTGTCATCTTCGGTGGAGTTGGCCGCAAACAGGCCGATCACGGCTTTGGCTGTGAACCACTTCTCTGCAATGATCTGGTCCAGCATCTTCTGGCCGCTGGCAAACAGTTTGCGTGCCTCTTCACCTTTCTTCTCATCATCAAGAATACGCGGGTAGGCGCCGTTGAGCTGCCATGCGCTGAAGAATGGTGACCAGTCGATGTAATCACGCAAATCACTGATAGCGACATCATCAAAGCTCTGAACACCTAAGCTGTTCGGCATAACCGGCGTCGCCTCGATATCGATACGGTTGGCACGAGCATCAGCCAGTGTGAGGAATTCGGTCTGGCGGTTCTTGCCCTCATACAGGGCACGAACCTTTTCATACTCTTCACGGGTCTCTTTTACAAAAGAGTCACGATAAGCTTCTGAAATAAGGTTTTGAGCCACACCAACGGCGCGTGAGGCGTCTTTCACCCAGATAACCGGTTCATCGTACTCAGGAAGGATCTTCACGGCCGTATGAGCTTTGGAGGTGGTTGCACCACCAAGCATGATCGGGGTGTTTCTGCCTAATCGTTTCATCTCTTTGGCAATATGCACCATCTCATCCAGAGAAGGGGTGATCAGGCCTGATAGTCCGATGATATCCACATCATGTTTCGCAGCCTCTTCGAGAATGGTTGCAGCAGGTACCATTACACCGATATCAATTACTTCAAAGTTGTTACACTGCAGTACAATACCAACGATGTTCTTACCGATGTCATGCACGTCACCCTTCACGGTGGCCATCAACACTTTACCGTTGGAGGAGGTGCCACCGGCTTTCTCCTTTTCAATAAACGGCATTAGATGGGCTACGGCTTTCTTCATCACCCGGGCGGACTTCACCACCTGAGGAAGGAACATCTTGCCATCACCAAACAGATCACCAACCACATTCATGCCATCCATTAGCGGACCTTCGATCACTTCAATCGGGCGGCTAAACAGTTGGCGTGCCTCTTCAGTATCTTCGGTTACAAAGCTATCAATGCCTTTAACCAGTGCGTGCTCAAGGCGTTTGGCAACATCCCAGCCACGCCACTCCAGGTCGGCCTTTTTGGCCTGCACACCATCACCACGATAGTTATCGGCAATTTCCAGTAGACGGTCTGTACTGTCTTCACGTCGGTTAAGCACCACATCTTCTACAGCATTTTTCAACTCTTCCGGCAGATCATCATACACGGCCAGTTGCCCGGCATTCACAATACCCATATCCATGCCCTGTTTGATGGCGTGGTAGAGGAATACGGAGTGAATCGCTTCACGTACCGGGTTATTACCGCGGAATGAGAAGGATACGTTGGATACCCCACCGGAGATCATCGCGTGTGGCAGGTTCTGTTTGACCCAGCCTGTGGCCTGAATGAAATCAACAGCGTAGTTGTTGTGCTCTTCGATACCTGTGGCGACTGCGAAAATGTTTGGATCGAAGATGATATCTTCAGGAGGGTATCCACATATTTCAGTCAACACCTTGTAGGAGCGTTCACAAATCTCGGTTTTGCGTTGGTAGGTGTCAGCCTGACCTGCCTCATCAAAGGCCATCACCACAACAGCCGCACCATACTTGTGCAGCAGCTTGGCGTGATGGATGAATGCCTCTTCACCCTCTTTAAGCGAGATTGAGTTAACCACGCCTTTGCCCTGAATACATTTCAGACCGGCTTCGATGATGTTCCATTTTGAGGAGTCGATCATGACCGGGATTTTTGAAATATCAGGCTCGGATGCGATCAGGTTGAGGAAGGTGACCATCGCCTTTTCACCGTCGAGCATCGCCTCATCCATGTTAATATCGATGACCTGAGCACCATTCTCTACCTGATCACGACAGACGTTCAGGGCGGTGTCGTAATCGCCTTCAAGGATCAGCCGTTTAAACATGGCCGAGCCAGTCACGTTGGCTCGTTCACCTACATTTACAAACAGCGAATCCTTGCCGATATGCAGCGGCTCAAGTCCAGAGAGACGGCACTGAACTTCACGTTCAGGGGCAGGGCGGGGAGCAATGCCTTCGACCGCTTTAGCCATGGCGCGAATGTGATCGGGGCCTGTACCACAGCAGCCGCCGATGATGTTCAGGAAGCCGGACTCGGCCCACTCTTTGATCTCATTCGCCATCTCTTCAGGTGTCTCATCATAACCACCGAATGCATTTGGGAGTCCGGCATTGGGATGGGCATTAATGCCGCAGGAAACAGTGTTAGAAAGTTCTTCAATGTATTGACGTAACTCACCGGCACCTAAGGCACAATTCAAACCGATTGTGATCGGGTTGGCGTGAGCCAGTGAGTTGTAGAATGCAGTCGCAGTCTGCCCGGAAAGGGTGCGTCCGGAGGCATCTGTGATGGTGCCTGAGATTATGATCGGCAGTTCGGAACCGGCCTCCTCGAATGTCTCTTTGACAGCAAAAACAGCAGCCTTGGCATTGAGTGTATCGAAGACGGTTTCGATCAGGATGATGTCTGCACCACCATCCATCAGGCCGCAGGTGGCATCCTTGTAGGTGGCAACCAGACCATCAAATGTGATGTTGCGGAAACCGGGATCATTGACATCAGGGGAGATCGAGCAGGTGCGCGATGTCGGGCCAAGCACGCCGGCAACAAAACGGGGCCTGTCAGCGGTGGCGATTGCGTCGCATGCTTCTCTCGCTAACTTTGCACCGGCTACATTCAGCTCATACACCAGCTCCTCCATGCCGTAGTCAGCCATGGAGACTGAGTTGGCATTGAAAGTATTGGTCTCAAGGATATCTGAACCGGCTTCAAGATAAGCTTTGTGAATGTCCCGGATGATCTGCGGCTGGGTCAGACTCAATAGATCGTTGTTGCCCTTGAGTTCAGATGCCCAGTCGGCAAAACGGTCACCGCGATAGTCAGCCTCTTCCAGTTTGTAATCCTGAATCATGGTGCCCATGGCACCATCCAATAGTAGGATGCGCCTGGCTAGCTGCTGTTGTAACTGAGAGGTCTTATCTGTTGGCATGAGAAACCCTTTCCAAATTAATTGGTCGGCAAACTACCACCCATGCTATTCGATTCCAATCAGCTCAATAAATCCGAAAATCGGAGTCATTAGGTTTGCCGCATCTATATGATTATGTTGTACTTTCGCATATGAGTTCTGAGAAGACCTATTCAGTTCTACTTTTGGAAGATGAAAAGCCGATACGAGATTATCTCGCATCGGTCATTCATGGCTGTTCAAACCTGACTCTTCATGGTGAAGCCGGTAGTTGCAGTGAAGCGCGCTCTGCGCTTAATAATGGTGCTCCTGATGTGCTTGTTGCTGATTTGGGGCTGCCTGATGGCAGTGGTGTTGATATTATCCGTGAGGCACGTGAGCTCTATCCCGAGATGGAAGCGATGGTTCTTACCATCTTTGAAGATGAAGAGAGCGTAGTGACTGCACTGGAGGCAGGCGCAACGGGTTATCTTCTAAAAGATCAGGCATTCGACCAGCTGGGAGATACAATCATCGCACTGATGCGAGGAGAGTCGGCCATTAGTTCTAAAGTTGCCCGCTATCTTCTGAAGCGTTTTACTGCTCCGGCGACATCAACAGAGCCCAATGGAAATGGGCGACAGGCAAATCGTAAGAGTGCAGCAACGGAGGATCTCACCGGACGAGAGGGTGAGGTGTTGAACCTGATTTCCAAGGGATACAGCTATAATGAAATTGCTGAATCACTGAAACTCTCAACCAACACCATTCGTGCACATATCCGTAACATCTATCGCAAGCTTGCCGTGAAATCCCGTTCAGAAGCCGTTTTTGAGGCGGCTCATCTTGGATTGATCAATTTTGAGGGCGATAGCTAACATCTCCTAATATAGCATATTCATGCGATTTCTTTTTTCTTAGAGTGGTAGATAATTGGCCCTATGAAGAGGGAAAAAGAACCAACCGATAACATCTGGATCACCATTCTGCTGGTCACTGCACTGTTGATGGCAAGCGTGACTTATCTGGTGAATAGCTAATGTCAAAGAGTGAGCCACTCTTCGGCCCCCTGTGCAAATTCGGGGCTGTGTGCAAAGCCATTAAACATATGTTTCTGAGACTATTCAGCAGGGCAGAATCAAAATTTCACTGAAATTGATTGATGAGGGGCACGGCACTGAGCAGCCCGAAGTGAGCAAAACCTTTCTATACAGTGATCAACTTATGCAACGCACCTATCTATGGGTGACAGTTTTGACAGGCTGGATTGGCGTTTCGGCAGGGTTTCTTCTTCTTTATACAGTTATCATTTTTGCTCCTGATTTAGGCTTGGAACTAAACCTGACAACACTCCTATCACTCTCTTTGGCTTCATCTCTGTTGTTTTATACGGGGTTCGTGATTGCCGGCGCAGTGACATCTGCAGTTCTGGTTAAATTCAAGCTGATCTCATTGTCTGAGGCTTTCAGGTATTCGTTTTTTTCAAAACGTCCCAGCTTCTGGCTTCGCAACGAGACAGAGGTTTCTATATCTTAATTTAATAAGGGTTTGTTAAAAAGAGGGGGTGGAAGATGTCTTCTTTCAAAAGTTCGGAAATTCGGTGGATGTTTGATGGGGAGCTTAACAGAGGTGTTGAGTCGTGGTTTAAAGATGGAGAGTTTGAACCTTCAATTCAGGAAAGGAAGGATCAATATCTTATTTTTCCGGGAATGAAATTTGTTGGTATTAAACTTCGGGAATCTAAGCTTGAGTTCAAACCACTTATTCAATCAAATGTTGTAACCTTGCCAGAATTAGGGAGTGGTAAGGTCGAGCTTTGGGAGAAATGGTCAATCGAAAAGTCAGCAGCTGGTGATTTTCTCCATAGTTTCGCAGGAACTGATCCTCATCATTGGATATCAGTATATAAAAAGCGAATGCTTCGAAAATATTCTTGTGTCGGAGATGTTGTTAAGGAGATAGATGTTTCTAAAAGGCCTGCAGAAGGATGTGGAATTGAAATCACTGAGCTCAAAATACCTAATCCACTAAATCATGTAGGCAATGATCAGGTGAAGTACTGGACGTTTGGATTTGAAGCGTTTGGAAATGATGAAAACACCGCTACGATATTAGATAAAACAGTAAAAGAATTCTTTCACAATAACTTGCTTGAGAAGTTGGATGACTTCTCACTACTCGTCAAAGACTCCATGTCATATCCAGAGTTTTTATTTAATCTGCTGGAGGAGACACGTTGAGTTCAAGTTCAAAAAAATAATGGTCAGGCTGTAGCTGAGAATAATTTGGAAGGAAGATTGTTACATGATGTATAAATCATGTAGATAATTGTTCTATAAATGGTACCGAGGGCCGGAATCGAACCGGCACGGCCGCAAAGCCATTGGATTTTGAATCCAACGTGTCTACCAATTCCACCACCCCGGCATAAGACATGATTACTGGTAAAAACGCGCGGAAGCATTG
>Ga0316187_10000979_pt1 | contig 23828 bp, 20 predicted proteins | sample CroRivburrow1_MG_FD_204927 | JGI IMG/M metagenome (GOLD analysis project Ga0316187, IMG submission 204927) | Coastal sediment microbial communities from Maine, United States - Cross River worm burrow 1 | ecosystem: Environmental > Aquatic > Marine > Coastal > Sediment | place: USA: Maine...
GCCTGCGAGAAAGTTGTCACCAGCAAGAAGTTTGACCTGATTACCCTGGGGGATAAAGAGTATGACGATGCCTGATGCGAAAAAGCCCCATCGAAAAAAGCCTAAAGCGCTAGCGCAAGTCAATATGGAAAGCATGCGTCTTATTCTTGACGCAAGCATTGACGGCCTGCTGGTGATTGATGGCAAGGGCATCGTCCGGTTTCTTAATCATGCAGCATCCGAACTCATGGCCCGTGATGCTAAGGAAATGGTGGGGGAAAAATTCGATTTTCCCGTATCGGTTTCCGCGCCTGCAGAGGTGGATTTATTTCGCGGAGAGAAGGGGATGCTTTCCGCGGAGATGCGTGTGGTGGACATCGAATGGGAGGGTGCAGCCTGCAAGCTGGTATCTCTACACGACATTACGGATCGAAAGCGCGCGGCGGATGCCGACCAGAAAAGCAGGGAAGAGATGTTAAAAACCCTGGAAGGTGTTGTCAAAGCCATGTCCGGCCTGTTGGTGGCGAGAGATCCCTATACTGCAGGGCACCAGCTGCGTGTTGCCTCACTTGTCAAAGTCATTGGTGCGCAGCTTGGCCTCGATGCAGATATGCTCAAGGGTCTTTATGTGGCATCACTGATTCATGACATTGGCAAAATAAGTGTGCCTTCAGAAATATTGAGCAAGCCCGGAAAATTAAGCGAAATCGAATTCGATTTTTTGAAGGAGCACGCTCAGGTCGGCTATGATATTTTAAAGGATATTGAGTTTCCCTGGCCCGTCGCTGATGCCGTTCTGCAGCATCACGAGCGACTTGATGGCAGCGGCTATCCTCAAGGGCTGCGTGGGGAAGATATCATTCTTGAGGCACGCATCCTTGCTGTGGCTGACGTATCAGAGGCCATGCTTTCTCACCGCCCTTATCGCCCAGCCCTTCCGATGGAAACATTAATCGAAGAGCTTAAAGCAGGCAGTGGCGTGCATTACGATGCGAAGGTGGTTGATGCCTGCCTAACGTGTTTCAGTCAGGGGTTTACCTTCGGGTAGATGGATACTTATCGAGATGCTTTATTTCCTGATCGGGCTAAGGCCGACTATATTTTCGTCATATCCACGCCACGCATGAATGAAGGCCTCAATCCCTTCTAATATTTAGTCGGATTTGTTTTTGTCGAGTTCATCACGCAGTTCCTTGATGCGGAATTCACGCTCGATGGTTGCTTTCTGGAAGCGCTCCAATTCCTCAAGGCGCTGGCGCATTTCAGTTTCGTGCGTATCGCGATCTTTCTCCCTCTTTAGCTTGCTCAGCGTATAGGAAATATCGCCAGCCGCTTCGTTCAGAATATTCAGCTCCTGCTCATGGAAGAAGCCTTCTTCTCCGGCATAGACAACAAACGAACCAATATTCTCTTCATCCATGTGCAGAGGAAAAGCAGCGGCAGAATGGCAACCATGTTTTAACAAGGTTTCCCGCCAGGCCGCTTTGCAATCGTGCGCATCCAGGGTGGCACAGGTTGTTGGTGTATTGCCTGTTGCTGCAGCCAGTGCCATGGCGCAATGGGCTCCATTTTTACGCAGGCCTGCTGTCTGTGCATCCTCAAGGCATGGCTGATTGAAGGAGGCCATGGAGACAGCCTCCAGTGTTTCTTTCCCAGCATTGTAAAGCCCAATCCAGGCGAAGCGGAACCCACCGACCTCGACAGCTGCGCGGCAGGCATCGTCAAACAACGTGCCCTGCTCTGTCTTGCGCGTGATGTTCTGATTAATGAAGCTGCCGAATTGAAGTAAACGATTCAGTCGGGCGATGGTGCGATTGGCTTCTTTTTGTTGTTCGATCAGGTGCTGGGAAAACCAGCCTGACCCGATCATTAGCACCACAATAAGCAGCCGCATTTCAAGCTCGCCTGCTTCCGACAGGCCAAGGATGGTGATATTCAAGGGGCCGGTTTGCCAGACGTAGGCATGCATACAGGATTCGAAAAGCCAGTAGGCAGCGGCCACAAAGATACTCAGCCAGAAAAGATTCTTTGGCGGCCTTATCCCGGCGCTTGGGACGATTGGTTTACTCATATGCCCCCCTCCCTATTGCATGTGAAACACCCATAAAAATACTCTGCAATTAGAGACACAGTAGTTTTTAACAGGGTATTGTAAAGCGTTCCATTGCTCAGGGCGCTTGCCATTGCAAAGGCGGTTCTTGCAGGGCTGCCATCTGTTCTTTGAGTGAAAGTAGGTGCTCTTCCCAGTAACGCTGTGTATTGAACCAGGGAAAGGCATCGAGGAATACCGGATCGTCTCGGCGCCTCGCCAGCCATGCGGCGTGATGCATCATGCGCAGGGTGCGTAGCGGTTCGATCAGGCGCAGTTCCCGTTCATTGAAGTCGCAGAAGGATGTGTAGCCCTTGAGCAGGGTTTCCAGCGTGGCCTCCATCTGTTCAATATCGCCGGAGAGAAACATCCACAGGTCCTGCACGGCTGGGCCCATGCGTGCATCATCGAAATCGAGAATGTGCGGGCTTCCCTCGGTGCGCTGCAGGCCGCCATGCCAGAGGATATTACCGGGATGGGCGTCGCCCTGCAGGCGGATGTAGCGCGCATCCACAGAATCCATGATATCTTCAATGGTATCGAGAAGATCTTCGCCGAGACTGGCGTAAGAGGCCTCCAATTCGCGAGGTAGCAGGCCTTGTTCCAACAGGTACTCATAAGCCTCATCGCCGAAGCTTTGCACATCCAGTCTTGGCCGATGCATGAACGGACGCGAAGCCCCGGCGGCATGAATACGCCCGAAGAAGCGACCCAATTGCTCGATATGGCCTTCATTTTCCAGATCGGGCGTGCGTCCCGGCATGAAGGGGTAGAGGGCGAAGCGGTGGCCCTCAAAATGATGCAGGGTATTTCCCTCGATGCGCAGCGGCGGCACGGCCGGGATATCCAGCTCTTCCAACTCGAGGGTGAAGTCATGTTCCTCAATGATGGCGGCGTCAGACCAGCGCGCCGGACGATAGAACTTGGCAACCAGTGGTTCTTCTCCATCCTCAAGGCCGATTTGATACACACGATTTTCGTATGAGTTCAGCGCCTGTTGCCGGCCGCTGCATGCAAAACCGATGCTTTCGATGGCTTGCAAGACCTGCTCGGGGCCAAGGCGATAGAAAGAATCGGCGGATTCTTCGCCAGTCGGAGGCGTGAATAATTCAGACATGGCTCCAGCCTGTGGCTATGGGGCCCGGGGAGCAAGTGGCAAGTGCAATTCCTCCCCGCTGCGCCCAAAACCTGGTCATGCAGCGTTGCTCCCCCAGGGGACCTTCTCTTGCGCATGCGCAATTCACCTTGTCGTCATTCATTTGGGTTCACCAAACATCTTTCCTCGCGCCTTGACTGACCATATTTTGAACTGCAGCGCTTCACTCGCATTTTACACGAATAGGCCCTAACCTCCGCTGATGAGTTTATGGAGGTTGTTTTGACTGAAAAAGTTTCTCCAAAGCAGGGGCCGGATCGCGAGCAGTTACGCGCTCATCGGCAGGTTTTCTGGGATGCATGGCAAAAAGCTCAGGCCGACTTGCCGCTCGATGCCTTGCAGGTGCGTATTGCCCGCGTGATTACACTGCATCCGGAATACCATCATTTTTTCAATGATTTGGAAGATTTTCTGGAGCGGGATTTTGAGGTGGATAACGGTATGAACCCCTATCTTCACCTCTCCCTGCATCTGGCACTGGAAGAACAGGTGGCTATTCATCAGCCGCCGGAAGTCGCTTCTAGCCTTGAGTTCTTAATGCAGCGTAAAGGAATGGATCGGCACGATGCGCTGCATATCATTCTCGAAGTGCTGGCTGAAACGGTTTATTTCGCCCAGCGCCGGGGCGGCGAACCGGATGCGCTGGCCTATGCCGCAGCTTTAAGCAAGCTGATGGAATCATGATGAGCAAGTTAATAGCGAGGAACAAGCCATGAGAAGCTTTATCATCACCCTGTGTTTCTTTTTCGGCCCGATTATTCTTATGTTTGCTTTTCGCCACCTTGCCTTGCTGCTACGCATCTGGCTGGCTTGGCGGCGCGCGCGCAGAAATGGTGTGGATATTATCGATATTACCCCCGGGACGCCGCATCCCCCGGGACGCCGTTTTATCGTCTTTGCCGTGCTGGTAGGTATAATCTGCGCCGGACTTGTCTGGATGCGCTTGGGTGATACCACCACGCCGGGCGGTGAATATATTCCGGCGCACATCGATGCACAGGGGCAACTGGTACCCGGTCAGTACGAAAAGCCGTAAAGGCTGCTTAGAGAAGATGGGGGGAGTGCAGTTGAAGGTACTAGGCCGAGATGAGGTTTTGCGCATGCTCAGCGATGGTGCCCTGCTGATCACCTCAACCCCACAGCTGGCCGCTCAATGGCGGCAACGATTCACCACAGCCAATGGCGGCTTGATCGAAACCCCGCAGGTATACACTTGGTCGGTCTGGATGCAGCAACAGTGCATGGCCGATATGCAGGCCCCTGTGCCCTTGAGTGCACTTCAGGAGGGCCTACTCTGGGAGCAGGTCATGGCCGATGATCTGGGCTCTTCTTATCCTGCCGGAACCTTGCGTGGTCTGGCTGCGCAGGCGGCATCGGCTTACGAGCTCCTGGTGCAATATTGTATTCCGCTCGATGAACTGGGTAAAAACTTCAGTGAGGAGGGTGAAGCACTGGCTCGCTGGATCGAGGCGATTCACGCTAGACTTTCCTCCGGCGCGCTCTCGGGAAGGGCATTGAATGCCGATCTTCCCCGTTTGCTGCTTGATCGGGCAGCACTTCTTCCGACCAAAACAAATATCATCTTTGATGGCTTCGATGCCTTTAGCCCCATGCACCTGGCATGGCATGGCGCTTTGCAAAAGTCGGCTTGTATGGTGTCTGTGCTTGAGATCGGTCCCCGAGGCGAATCGATTGAACTCAACCGTCTGCCGGATGAGATATCCGAATGCCATCTGCTTGCCTCGCGCATCCGCGATGTGCTGCTAAAAACGCCTGAAAAAACCGTCGCCATTATCACTGCGCAGAACTCCGATAAGGCCTTGTTGCGCCGGGTCTTGGATGAAACGCTGCTTGAGGGGTATGGCGAGCAGCCAGATAGGGTTGAACAGTCGGTTCAGATGAAGGGGGAGCCGCTTGTCGCCTATCCCCTGATTCACCAGATGCTGCACTTGCTATCTTTGGCTGGACGCGATGGCGCCGCATATGCGGATGCCTCCCCCTTGCTGTTTGCCAGTGGACTGAAAGCCTACGAGGAAGAGCGCTTTGCACGGGCCTGTCTCGATGCCAGGTGGCGTGAGAAAAACCGCCATTATATCTCGTTCAAATCCCTGCTGGCCTCGGATGAATTAAGTGAAGCCCCGGCGCTGGGGGAGATCCTTAAGCTTATACTGGCATGGAGTCATAAGGCCCAGAGCGCCCGGGAATGGGTGCAGGCGGTGCATGGCCTGCTGCAATCCACCGGCTTTCTGCAAAGCGATGCCTTGCTTGCCGATGCAGGGCAGGGAAGACGCAATAGTTTTGAGGTGCGTCAGTTGAATGCCTTCAGGGATTGTATGGGCTCACTGCTTGCCGCCGATGGGGTGTGCAAGCAGCTGGATTGGCCGCGTTTTCTTTCCCTGTTGCGTCAAGCGTGTAGTGAAACCGTCTTACCGCTTCCTGTTTGTTATTCGCAGGTGTCGCTGCTGCCGCTATCGTCAATCGCAGGCCTGCATTTCGATGTGCTGTTTGCCATCGGGCTGGATGATCAGACCTTGCCCATGCCTGCCAGAATGCAACCGCTTTTGCCCCTTGCCTTGCAACGCAAACACGGTCTGCCTGCAGCAACGCCTGAACTGGCTTTCACTGCTTCAGTGGCTTTGCGTGATCACCTGTTGCAGGCAGCCCCGCAACTGTATCTGAGCTATGCGAGCCTGCGCGAGGAGCGTGAACGAAGCCTTTCTCCTTTGTTGGCCGAGATGGGGGAAAAGGCAGTCTGCTTTGATAAGTCCGAGCCCGTCTTGGCGGAAGTAGAAGACTTCGCGGATGCTCCGCTTGTACCCCTGCCTGCCGATGAAACACCGCGAGGTGGTTCGGCCATCATCAAACATCACTCGGCCTGTCCTTTCCGCGCCTTTGCCACGCATCGCCTTGCTATCAGCGAGCTTGGAGAAACCACACCGGGTATTGAAGCCAAGGAAAAGGGTTCGTTGATTCATCATGCGCTGGAGTTCATCTGGCTGCGCCTCCAATCAAAGGAGGGGTTGATTGCTCTCGATGATGCAGCGAGCGAGGCCCTGATATCTGAGGCGGTACAACACGCATGGGATGCAAGTGCGATCAAAACCATGGATGCCGTGCAGCACTTTGAGCAGCTGCGTATGCATGGCGTTTTGCGCGAATGGTTAGAGCTTGAGCTTGAGCGCCCAGCATTTCGTGTGCTCGCGTGTGAAAGTCAGTACGAGCTGCGCCTGCCGGAGGCGGGGGATGTATCGTTTGCTGTACGCATGAAGGCGGATCGTCTGGATGAAGATGAGCAAGGGCGGCGTATCCTGATTGATTACAAAACCGGCCAGAAGCAGAGCATCAGTAAATGGATGGGTGAGCGCATGGAAGAACCACAGCTGCCTCTATACAGCATGGCAGCAGGGCTGGATGCGGAGGATGCCGTGGCATTTGCCCGGGTGCGCAGCGGTGATATGGGATTTGAAGGTTTATCGGGCGAAGATACGGGCATCAAGGGTGTATCGCCGTGTGATGGCAAAAGCGGCAGGCCGGAGGATTGGCCACAGGTCTTGCAGGACTGGCGGCGGGATATCAATGCGCTGGCTGAAGGGTTTGTGCACGGGCACGCTCAGGTGTCGCCGCGCGATGCTTCTGCCTGTGATTATTGCGGGCTTGAGGCTGTGTGCCGCATCGACGAGCTGGGTTTCGACAACGCCTCGGGTTTTGATAATAATACTGGTGAGGCAGACGAATGAGCATGCAAGCCCGTTCGCAGGCAATCAATCCTGCGGCCTCCTTTCTGGTGCAGGCGCCGGCCGGTTCGGGTAAAACAGAACTACTCACCCAGCGCATTTTGAAGCTCTTGGCCGTGGTGGACGGGCCGGAGGAGATTCTGGCGCTGACCTTCACGCGCAAGGCTGCAGCCGAGATGCGTGGTCGCGTCATCGAAGCGCTGGCCATGCAGAAACCGGATGATCCCGATTCTCACAAAATGCACACATGGCAGCTGGCGCAAGCGGCCAGGGCACGTTCTGAACAGTGCGGCTGGCATGTAGAGCAGTATCCGGCCCGCTTGCGCATGATGACCATGGATAGCTTTACCCATGCACTGGCTAGCCAGATGCCGCTGCTTTCAGGTTTCGGCGATATACCACATCCGTGCAATCATCCATTTCCGCTGTATCGCGAAGCAGCGGAAACAGCGGTCAATTCACTGATTCATCGCAATCGGGATCAGGCAGGCGCCTTGCTCTTGCATCAGGACCACAATGCAGTGGCCTTGATTGGCTTGTTGGCCGAGATGCTGGGCAAGCGTGATCAGTGGCTTAAGGATGTAGAGGACCATGCCGGGGATCTGGCTGGATTGCGTCTTAGCCTCGAAGACAGCCTTGCGACCATTATGCAACAAACCCTGCAACAATGCTTCGAGCTGCTTCCAACTGCAGCGAGGGCGGAACTGCCTGCGTTGGTTGTATTTGCAGCAAACAATCGAGGCGATGAGGCGCTGCAGAATCTGCAGACATGGCCGGAGGCTGTGCTTGAGCAACTACCTGCATGGCAACGTCTTGCTGCTGAGTTGATGACTGGCAAAAATCTGCGCAAGCCGGGTGGTATCAATGTCAGGCGTGGCTTCCCCGCAGGTGAAGAATTTGCTGCACAGAAGACGCAGTTTCAGAACTGCTTGGAACAACTGGCAGATATACCCGGTCTGGAGGAAAGTCTGGCGGGGCTGATGTTGCTGCCGCAAGAAGCATGCTTTTCAGATAGTCAGTGGCAGGTGCTGGAGGCGCTGTTCACCCTGTTGGGTATGGCCAATACGCAGTTGCAGCGCTTGTTTGAGCAGCGCGGCGAGGCTGATTTTATTGAAATCGCTCTACGTGCCATGCGCGCGCTCGAAGATGGTGAAGGGCGCCCCACGGATCTGCTGCTTAAACTCGATTACCGCATTCGCCATGTGCTGGTGGATGAATTTCAGGATACATCCCTGTTGCAGATTCGCCTGCTGCAATGCCTGACGGCTGGCTGGCAGGCCGGTGATGGAAGTGATCGCAGCCTGTTCATGGTGGGCGATCCGATGCAGTCGATCTACCGATTCAGGAAGGCGGAGGTCGGATTGTTCCTGCTGGCTGCAGTCAATCGGGCCGGATTGCCGGAAGTGGAGACGTTGACGCTGGAACGGAATTTCCGTTCTTCACCGGCGATTGTCGCATGGGTCAACCGTGCTTTTGCCGACATATTGCCGAGCGAGCCGGATATCATGCTCGGTGCAGTCGAGTATGCAGCTGCCCAGCCTGCTTTGAGCCATCCGGGGCTTGTGCGCCTGCATGTGCAAGAGGAGAAGAACGAGGCTCAGGAAGCGGTAGCGATAGTCGCCGCTGTGCGAGAGCAGCTAGGCAGGCAAACAGATTCCGGTGAAACACCGCGTATCGCGATTCTGGCCCGCTTTCGCAAGCATCTGCATGCCATCATGCCTGCATTATCCGAGGCGGGAATCCCGTTTCGCGCTATCGATATCCTGCCTTTGAACAATCGGCCGGAAATCAGGCAAATGCGGGCGCTGTTGCGCGCACTCTTGCACCCGGCTGATCGTGAATCATGGGCGGCATTGTTACGCGGGCCGTGTTGCGGCTTAAACACGGGCGAACTGCATGTTCTGCTGGCTGGTGATATGCGCCCGGTGCCAAGCATTCTCGATGATGCCGCCATTTGTGCACGCTTGGATGCGGCGACACAGGCACGTATCGAGCATCTAAAATCGGCTCTGGCACCTTGCCTGCGTATGGCTGGACGGGTGGCTGTGCGGCGGTTGTTGGAGACTGCCTGGCAACGCATGGGCATGGCAGCGCTGATGAGCAGAGATGAAACCGGCAATATTGATGCGCTGCTCGGGCTGGTTTCGGAACTCGATGAGGCGGGAAGCATTCGCTTCAGCCTGCTCGATGAGCGTCTGGAGAAGTTATTCGCTGCGCCTGATAGCTCGCTGCAGGCAGCACAGGTCGATGTATTGACCATGCATGGAGCCAAGGGGCTGCAATGGGATGTGGTGATACTGCCCGGACTGGGAAGGACTGGCCCGCGCGGTGATATGCCTTTGCTGGCATTTGCCGATGTGCCGGTACAAGGCGGCGCGCATCCCCTGATTGCGGTTCGGGCTGCCGTGCGTCGAAAGGACGCGGTGTACGACCTTATTCGCAAAGTAGAAAGCGATCGGGAGGCCAATGAATTGGCACGCCTTCTCTATGTTGCCTGCACGCGGGCGGAAACAAGCCTGCTGATGTTTGGCCATGTTGCGGAGAAGAGCGGTCAGGCGACGACTGGATCGCTATTTAAGATGTTGCTCCCTGATGGTATGGATGGCGATGCTTATGACGCCGAAAAGGTCTTGCTGGAGTCTGAACAGGCAGAATCATCCGAAAAGAAGATGGCTTTGCGTCGTATCAAGACACTCCCCGAGCTGAGTGATGGCTTAGAGGAAGATGACGATGCGATTGCTGAATACTTCTGGGCGGGGCCGGAGGCAGCCCCCATTGGCACAGCCTTGCATGCCGCCCTGCAGACGGTGGCGGAGCAGGGTAGTGAGTCATGGCAGGTGGACGATACGGAGCGGGCACAGCGGCTGATGCACCGTGAACTGCTCATGCAGGGGCTTTCCGGGGAGGTGCTGGAAAGGGCACTGCAGACAGTTACGAGAGGCTTGGATATCGCATTGGGTAGCGAGCGTGGCCGCTGGATTCTTTCAGCAGGACATCAGGATGCGCATTGTGAGTGGTCGCTGTGCGAAGCAGCGGTTGGGTGCATGAAAACCCGGGTGATCGATCGCAGTTTTATCGATGCGTCAGGGGTTCGCTGGATCGTCGATTACAAGACGGGAACACATGAAGGTGCTGATCTTGATGATTTCCTTGCCGGTGAACGAGAACGATATCGTGTTCAACTTGAGGATTATGCCCGTTTGATTTCCAGCAGGGACAAGCAGCGCTATCCGATACGCCTTGCCCTGTATTTTCCGATGCTCGATGCATGGGAGGAATGGCAAGCACCCGAAGAAACAGAGGCCTGATTTTGCAGATGGGGATTGCTCTCCGGAAAAGTGACATGGCGTTGCTCCGTGTTTTGTTTTAACATGCTACGCCATCGGAAGTTGACGAGGGGATAAGCATGTCAGAGTTGTTGCAAACCAAGGCTTGGAAAGCGCTAGATGCGCATTACGAGAAAATGTCGGGCGTGCATATGCGCGAGCTGTTTGCCGACGATAAGGAACGCTTCGAGCGCTACAGTCGATTCTTTGCCGGTGACGATATCCTGGTGGATTTTTCCAAGAATATTATCAACGATGAAACCCTTGAACTTTTGATGCAGTTGGCCCGCGAGCGCAATGTGCCGGAGTGGATCGAGCGCATGTTCAAAGGGGAAAAGATCAATAACACCGAACATCGTGCTGTGCTGCATACCGCACTACGCAACCGCTCCAATGAGCCGGTGATGGTCGATGGCAAGGATGTGATGCCGGATGTGAACCGTGTGCTGGATCAGATGCGCACCTTCACCAAGGCGGTGCGCTCAGGCAAGTGGAAGGGTGGCACGGGCAAGGCCATCACAGATATTGTTAATATCGGTATCGGTGGTTCCGATCTCGGGCCGGTAATGGTGACCGAGGCGCTGACCCCGTTCGGACGCGACAAGCTGCATATGCATTTTGTCTCCAATGTGGATGGCACGCATATGGTCGAGACCTTGCGTCATCTGCATCGCGAGACCACCCTATTTGTGATTGTGTCCAAAACCTTTACCACGCAGGAAACCATCACCAATGCACGCACCGCGCGTGACTGGTTCCTCACCCGTGGTGGTTCCAAGACCCAGGTGGCCAAGCATTTTGTGGCTGTTTCGACCAATGCCAAAGCCGTGTCGGCGTTTGGTATCGATACCGATAATATGTTTGAGTTCTGGGATTGGGTCGGTGGACGTTATTCACTGTGGAGCTCGGTTGGATTGTCGATTGCATTGTATCTCGGCATGAATAATTTTGAGGCCTTGCTGGATGGCGCACATGATATGGATAAACACTTCCGTGAAGCCCCTCTGGAAGAGAATATCCCGGTTCTTCTGGCCATGCTGGGTGTTTGGTACAACAATTTCTTTGAAGCCGATTCACATGCGCTTCTGCCTTATGATCAATATATGCATCGCTTTCCCGCCTATTTCCAGCAAGGCGATATGGAGAGCAGCGGCAAGAGCGTGACCCGCGACGGCAAGCCAGTGGATTATTCCACAGGTCCGATCATCTGGGGTGAACCGGGAACCAATGGTCAGCATGCCTTTTATCAGCTGATCCATCAGGGGACCAAGCTGGTGCCCTGCGATTTCCTGGCGCCAGTTGAAACCAAAAACCCGGTTGGACGGCATCATCCCATGCTGCTATCCAATTTCTTTGCCCAGACCGAGGCGCTGATGCTCGGTAAGAACGAAGATGAGGTGCGTGCCGAGCTTGAGGAAGATGGATTAGAGGGCACGGAACTGGAAGAACAGTTGCCGCACAGGGTGTTTCCGGGCAATAGGCCAACCAATTCCATCCTTTTCCAGAAACTCACACCGCACACCCTTGGTGCGCTGATTGCCATGTATGAACACAAAACCTTTGTGCAGAGCACCATCTGGGGTGTAAATGCTTACGATCAGTGGGGCGTGGAACTGGGTAAACAGCTGGCCCGCAAGATTCTTCCTGAGCTCGATGACCCGCAGGACACCAAGGGACATGATTGCTCCACCAACGGATTGATCAACTATTTCAAGGAGCACCGCAAGGAATAGCTACTGCTGCGCCCGGAATGAACTCAGGCTGCGTTGCTCCCCCAGGGGACTTTCTTTCTCGCAAGCTCGATTCACATTGCTGTCGTTCATTTGGCATTCCCAAATTCCACTTCATGCGCCTTGCCTGACCACATTCAGGGCAACAGCGCTTTGCTCGCATTTTAGGCTCACAGGCCGTAGGCTTCCACCCATCTTCGTGATTGAGGTATTCATTTGTTATATGTAGCAGTGCGCGCAGCCAGGCGCGCCGGTGATTTGCTGGCCCGTATGTTCGATGATCGGGACTCGCTTTCCGTTGAAGAAAAGAAAGACAGGGATTTTGTGACCGAGGCTGACCGCAAAGCTGAAGGCCTGATCGTGCATGAAATTCTCAAGCATTACCCGACGCACGGTATCGTTGCCGAAGAGTCGGGGGTGCGCAATCCCGATGCCGACATCGTCTGGCATATCGACCCGCTTGATGGCACGACCAATTTTATTCATGGCTATCCGCATTTTTCCGTGTCCATCGCGGCATGGAAGCGGGGCAAGCCGTTTCTTGCCGTGGTTCACGACCCGCTACGCAACGAAACCTTCGAGGCGCAGAACGGTAATGGCGCATTCCTCAATCGTCGCCGCCTGCGTGTCAGTCCGCGCCGTAAGTTGCGCGATTCAATCTTTGCTTCCGGCCTTCCTCCGTATCGCCGTGATGAAAGCCCGCTGTTCCGCAAGCGTCTGGATGCATGCATCCGTGAAGCCAGTGGTTTTCGTCGGGGTGGCTCAGCAGCGCTCGATCTGGCTTATGTCGCAGCTGGACGGCTGGATGCCTACTGGGAAGGTGGTCTTTGTTCATGGGATGTTGCCGCCGGGATTCTGCTGGTGCAGGAAGCGGGTGGCATGGTCACCGGCCTGGATGGTGCCACGGTTGATTTGAAGAACGGCGATGTGCTGGCAGCTAATCCGCTGCTGCACGACCAGTACCGCACGCTGCTTGCTTCCGTCGATTAATAACCTTCGCGGTGCAGCACTAAGAAACCGGCAAAACCAAGCACAAGTATATTAGGTAACCAGGCGGAAAAGCCCGCCGGTAGATAATTGGCCAAAGTCAGCAGCTGCGTGGCCGTTCCCATGACATAGGAACCAAGGCCGAGTGCGAGCGTGGCAATGATGCCCCACGAGGCTGTGCCTAGTCGTCCGCCCATATGCATACATAGGGCGATGGAAAGCAGCACCATAAGCATGCAGGAAAGCGGCACTGCCAGTTTGCGGTGCAGGGTGTAACGGAAACCTGCAGCTGCCAGTCCGGCGCGTTCCAGATCGTGTGCATAGCGCATCAATTGAAAAAAGCGCATATGGCGTGGATCCGGCGGGTCGGCGGTTTCCGGGCCTACCGATGCGGCGAGATTCATGTGCTCTTGCTTAGTCAGGCTCATATCGTCCCCGTCGGGGCGGCTGATATAAACACTATCCATCTGCCAGCTTCCATTTTGATAGTGCGCGCGGTCAGCCTCCAGTCGTTCCAGCCAATGCCCCTGCGCATCGGTTTTGAGCATGGTGAGGCGAAACATCTCATTGCCCAGTGCTTGCAGCCGGAAAAAACGTTGTCCGTCCTTGAGCCACTGAACACCCTGTGTGGTGTCGGCCAGATGATGAATGTTCACCCGTTCGATCTGATCCAGTCGTTGATTGGTTGCAGGGGTCACCCACTCACTGACGATAAAGGTGCCTAGGGCAGCGATGGCAGCAGCCGTCATCAGCGGGACGAGGACTTTATTAACCCCGAGGCCTGCAGCACGCATGGCGACAAGCTCTTGATGGCGCGATAGTTCAATGAGCAGGATGCTGGCTGCGAGCAGGACAACCACCGGCATAAATTCACTGATCATGAACGGGATTTTGAGGATCAGGTATTCGACAAGCAAAGCGCCATCGATGCCGTGACCGAGATAGCGCGCCTTGTCGAAGGCCTCGGCAATGAGAAAGATGGCAACCAGCATGGCCAGCGTTGCAGTGATACGACCGAGGCAGCCGAGGAAAATCCAGCGAAAAAGGGCGGGCATGGATCAGCAGCCTATGAAATGGCGGAGTATTACAAACGATAACATGGCCGTATGGTAGCAGTGGTATTGCTGATGCGCGACGGTGTCGAGACGATGGATGAATATCTGTTGTTTTAACCATTTTCGATTAGGGGGTGCATCGTGTTGAGGCGGTGTTAAACTCCTGCGCTCTAATCAATATTAGCGGATACTTTTTTACGGAGGCGATATGCCCTGGAACGATCAGAATAAGCCAAATAACCCATGGGGAAACGGGCCTAATCAGCAGCAACCGGACCTTGAAGAAGTGGTCAAGCGTTTGCAGGAGAAGTTCTCCAAGATTTTCGGTGGCGGTAGTGGCGGCGGTTCTCCCGGCGAATTGGGCAAGGGCGCTATTATCGGCGGGCTTGTTGTACTTCTGCTGCTGTGGTTTGGCTCCGGAGTTTATGTGGTTGCAGCCGATGAAGAAGCTGTGGTGCTGCGTTTTGGTCAGCATATAGATACCAAGGGGCCGGGCTTGAACTGGCACCTGCCTTATCCCGTAGAATCCGTGGAGAAGGTGCCGGTAACCCGTGTGCAGCGTCTGGAAATCGGTTTCCGTACGATTGCTGATGGTCAGAACCGCAAGATATCGCAGGAAGCCCTGATGCTGACCCGCGACGAGAATATCGTGGAGATATCCTTCACGGTGCAATACAAGATCAAGAGTCCGAGCGATTATCTGTTCAGTATTGCCCGTCCGACAACCACAGTGCGTGATGCCGCCGAATCGGCTATTCGTGAGGTGATCGGTCGCACCATGATCGACGATGTGCTCACCACCAAGAAGGCCGAGGTTGAAGTCGAGGTTGAGACCCTGATTCAGTCCATTCTGGATGGCTATGAATCCGGCATTCTGGTCACCACGGTTAAGCTGCAGGACGTGCAGCCGCCTGAGCGGGTGATCAAGGAATTCAAGGATGTGGCTTCGGCCCGCGAGGATCGTGAACGCGCCAAGAATGAAGCACAGGCCTATGCCAACGACATCATTCCGAAGGCACGTGGTGAGGCTAAGAAGATGGTGCTCGATGCACAGGGTTATGAGAAAGAAGTGATTGACCGTGCTATCGGTGAGGCCAGTGGTTTCGAGAGTGTGCTGGCAGCCTATCGTGTGGCGCCGAATGTAACCCGCAAGCGTCTGTATCTGGACACCATGCAGGAAGTCTTGAGCAAGACGGACAAGGTGATTGTCGATAAATCGGTGGCCGAGCGCGTGCTGCCTTATCTGCCGCTGGATCGAATGGGCGGCAAGGTGGAGGTGAAGTGATGAACGCAAAGCATTTGATGATTATCCTTATTTTGTTGGGCGGCGCATTGGTGACCAATATGTGTGCCTTTATTGTTGATCAGCGTGAACAGGTGCTGGTGCTGCAGTTCGGTAATCCGAAAGTCGTGGTTGAAAAGCCGGGCCTGCATTTCAAACTGCCGTGGCAGTCTTTGACCCGCTTTGAGAATCGCTTGCTGGTGCAGGATGCGCCGCCGAACGAAGTGATTACCATGGATAAGAAGTCGATTCTGGTCGACGCCTATACCCGCTGGAGCATTGTTGATCCACTGAAGGTGTATCAGGTGGCACGTACCGAAGCCGGTGTGGCTGCACGCATGGAAGACATGGTGCGCGGCAAGATTCGTGAGGTGCTGGGTCAGCATACTTTGGCTGAGATCGTCTCCGGTGGTGAGGATGCCACCCTGCGCGTTAAGTTGATGACTGCTATCCGCGACAAGGCGGATGCAAGTGCCCACGAACTGGGTGTAAAAATCAGCGATGTGCGTATCAAGCGAGCCGACCTGCCACTGGAGAACAGCGAGGCTGTGTTTCAGCGTATGAAGGCCGAGCGTAACCGTATCGCCAAGGAATACCGTTCCGAGGGTGAAGAAGCTGCCAAGGAGATTCGTGCCGAGGCCGAGAAGACTCGCAAGGTGTTGATTGCTGATGCCTACAAGAATTCCCAGATTATCCGTGGTAAGGCTGATGCCCAGTCCACGAAAATCTATGCCAAGGCGCATACCAAGGATCCGAAGTTCTATGCTTTCCTGCGATCTCTGGAGGCCTACAAGGCATCTATTGGGGCAGGGACGACCATGGTGATTTCGCCCGAATCGGAGTTTTTCCGCTTTTTCAATCAGTCGGGTAAGTAAACCGAATAGGGCTGGCGGGGCGATTGCATGAGCGATCTGTGGGCCGCATTGGGATTGGTGCTGGTGCTTGAGGGCATCGCTTATGCCCTTTTTCCGGGAAAGATGCGCGAGATGATGCGTCAGATTCCGGAGATTCCGGTGCAGGTGCTGCGCATGATGGGCATCACCGCTGTGGCGATTGGCTGGGTCATTGTCTGGCTGGTTAGGCACTAGCAAGGATAACAGTAACATCTGATTTTGGTTAAAGCCCCGCTTCGGCGGGGCTTTTTTTGTGGATCAACATCTTGTGGTCTTGCCGAGGTCGGGGCGCTATGCTTCGCGGGCTTAGGGTTCTTCCAAGCCGTTCGGTGAGGAAGTGAAACGGGAAGTCCGGTAAGGTTTTATTGTGTTATTCAAGTAAACCAATTCCGGCGCAGCCCCCGCTACTGTAGGCCTGACGAATTCATGCAAAAGCCACTGGGAAACTGGGAAGGCAAGGTGTGAAGGAGGATGAAGGCAAGCCAGGAGACCGGCCCCAAGCGCAAGCGGATTTTGTGTCTCGGGGTGAGATGCGGCCGGTACGGGCGCTCTTTTCGATACACCAACGCCCCTCCGATCACAAACAACTCCAGACACATACCGTCACTCTATAAAGCGCACGGCGGGTGCGGAAGGAATTGGACACATGGGAATCACCCCCCTTAGAAGACAGAAGCGACACATCACAAGCATCATCACCATCATGATAGCGGCAGGCTCGCTCGGCTCTTTTCCGGCACAGGCAGTAGAAAAGTTGCCGGCAGTGATCGTGACAGCGGGCCGCATAGCCGAAGATCCGGCAAGGGTTTCGGCTGATGTTACAATCATCAGCGAGGCTGAGATAAGAAAAGCACAGGCATCAAGCGTATCTGAGCTGCTGGGCAGGCAGGCGGGCTTGAATGTCGCTTCCACAGGTGGGCCGGGAAAAAGCACCTCCCTTTATATGCGCGGTGGTAACAGCGGTCATACCCTGGTTCTGGTAGATGGTGTGCGCGTCGGCGCCGCTTCTCTGGGCGCTTTCGACTGGTCCATGATGTCTCCTGAGGATATCGAGCGCATTGAAATTGTGCGCGGACCGCAATCCTCGCTGTATGGTAGCGACGCCATGAGCGGTGTGATTCAGATATTCACCAAAATAGGTGAGGGGAAAACGAAATACCGCATCAACGGTGAAGCGGGTGGGCTTGCTTCATCGCGCGGCAGCATGCAGGTGTCGGGAGCAACTCAAGAAGGTATCAGTTTTGCGTTGACTGCTTCAGCGAAGCGTACCGCAGGGGTGTCGGTGGCCGCCAACGGAACCGAGCGCGACCCTTTCCGGGGGACGCAGTTTTCCGGGCGCGTGGGCGCTGATGTTGGAGAAGGTGCATTGGAGTTTATTGCCCGCCGGACTGAAGGGGAAAATGCTCTGGACGGGGGTTTCCCGTTTGGCGATATTCTCAACTGGAATTCAGTCGCCCGGCAGTCGGTTTACAGTACCAAGCTGAGCTATCCCTTGTTGGATATGTGGGAGAGCAGTCTGCAACTCTCACGCTCAAGCGATGATGTGACCGGGACCGATCCGAATAATGCGGCCAACAACTCCGATATCCACACCACCATCAATCAGCTGAGTTGGCAGAACGATATGCAACTGGATGATTTCTCCTTACTTTTTGGTCTGGATCATCATGCCGACAAAGCGGTAAATCCGCTTGCTCCTTTCAACAGGGTGTTGCGCCAGACGGCTGGTTTTGCGTCCCTGGCATGGCATGGCGATATGCTTGATCTGAATGGCTCAGTACGCCACGACAGCAATAGCGGATTGACCAACAAGAGTACATGGCACACCGGGGCCGCTTTGCACCCGCTTGCTGGTCTGAAGCTGACGGCCAACTACGGTACGGGCTTCAAGGCGCCCTCCATCAACGACCTGTACTGGCCGGCTTCAGGCAATGCGAACCTTAAACCGGAAAGCAGTCGCGGTTGGGATGTGGGGATGGGTTATGATTGGCGCGGAGAAACAATGCAGGCCGGGTTTGGCGCCACATGGTTCGACCAGAGCTTCAAGGATCTGATTGCATGGGCGCCGATTACCCCGGGTTCAGCTACCTGGATTCCTTCCAACGTTAATAAGGCACGCAATCGCGGCCTTGAGTTGAGCGGCAAGTTGAGTGCTTACGGTACTTATCTTCAAGCCAATTGGAATTTTCTACGGGCGCTTGATACGGCCAACGGCACCTGGCTTGCGCGTCGACCCAAAGAGAGTGGCAATATTCTGCTTGGGGTCGATATAGGCCCGCTGAATGTCGAGGCCAATATGGCTATCGTAGGTCCGCGCTTCTCCAGCCCGAACAATGCCGTCTATATGGCCGGTTATCGCAAGAGCGATGTTCGTACCCGCTATAAAATCAATGCTATCTGGGAGCTTACCGCACGCGTCGACAACCTCGAAAACAAGAAGTATGAAGAGGTTTCGGCTTATGGTGTGCCCGGTCGCGTTTGGTATGCAGGCGCCGGAGCAAGTTTCTGAAGCACTGGCCTGACTCCGTCCGGATGGCAGCTGCATTTGCAGCTGCTGCAGGGCTTCATTTGCTGATTTTCCAGCTCTGGCCACAAGTCGCCACCCTGCAACTGCAAACCGAAGTTGGATCGGCCATGCAGGTCGAACTGGTTCAGAATAGATCAAAACAGAAACCTGTCTCGCCCGAATCAGCCATCTCTCCACCTGCGAAGTTTGGGACCAAAGCTCCGCTTTCCGTGCATGTGGTTCAGACTAAAAAGCTGGAACAGGCTGTGCAGATAAGCACGGATGAACAGCAACAAGAGCTCGCTCCCCCTTTGCCGCAAGTCACACAGCTTGCCTACGAACCGGAAAGGGACAGCACTGCCGGAACCATGCCCGCTGATGTGCAGCGGATGATCCTGACGCGAATCAGCTATCCGCGACAGGCCAGGCGCAAGGGCTGGGAAGGTAGGGCCATGTTCCACCTTGCTGTGCGCGAGCAGAAATTGACTCGATTGGACATCCTTCTTTCATCCGGCTACGCCCTGCTTGATCATGCGGCCATGCGCGGCATTCAGGATGTGAAGCGTTTACCCTTGGCCAATGGTTTATATTCCCTGCCGGTAGAGTTCCGCCTGCAATGAAGACGCGGATGATGTTCCCCCTGCTTATGCTTGCCCTGCTGCTGCCGGTCTCGGCCTTTGCTCAGCGTATATTGGCGCTATCGCCGCATGCCTGCGAAATGATTTATGCCATTGGTGCTGGAGAGCAACTGGTTGGCGCTGTTTCTTACTGCGATTATCCGGCTGAGGCAAATCAATTGCCGCGTATAGGCAGCTACGAGCGTATCAATGTTGAGGCTGCGTTGCGCTTGCAGCCAGATGTTGCCGTGGTGATAAATCGAAATGTGAAGGGCGTGGAGATGTTGGAGAGGATGGGAGTGCGTATTGTTGTTTCCAATCCCGAGGGTTTCGAAAGTATGTTTGCCGACATAATGCAACTGGGGGAACTTAGCGATCACAGTCCTGATGCCGAATTGCTGGTTGCCGCCTTAAAGCAACGGCTTGAAAAGGTGCGCAGCATGAAGCGATCCGAAGCAGCTGTTTTTTACGAGGTTTGGCCCGATCCCTTGCTTACGGCCGGTGGTCCCAGCTTTATCAGTGACCTGATTCATGAGGCAGGTGGAAAGAATGTTTTTGCTGGTGTTGATGTTGAAACGCCGCGCGTGAATGTGGAGGCGGTGGTTCGTGCGAAGCCCGAGGTGATCATCGTACCGCTTGAGAAGCGTGATTTGAATGAGCGGCAGGTATTTTGGGAAGGCTGGCTGGGCAAGGGGCGTGTGCGTTTTGCCGGCATTGATCCTGACCTATTGCATCGGCCCGGCCCGCGCTTGCTTGATGGCTTGGAGTTGTTGCAGCAGGCACTCTCCCAAGGCGGGAAAAAATGAAGGCTTTGATGATTCAGGGAACCGCATCGGGAGTCGGTAAATCCGTGCTGGTCGCAGGACTGTGCAGGCTGCTGGCTCGCAACGGCGTGCGCGTGGCTCCATTTAAACCACAGAATATGAGCAATAATGCAGCAGTCACCATTGATGGCGGCGAGATCGGGCGTGCACAAGCGCTGCAGGCATTGGCCTGCGGGGTTGAGCCGACGGTGCATATGAATCCCGTACTGATCAAGCCGGAAGCGGATGAGAAGGCGCAATTAGTGGTGCGTGGTAAGGTGGTTGGCAATCTGGAGGCAAAACACTTTCGTGAAGACCGTATCGGCTGGTTGCAAATGGTGCTGGAATCCTTTGCTCTGCTTCAGTCGCAGTACGATGTGGTGATCATTGAAGGGGCAGGAAGTCCTGCCGAGCCTAATCTGCGGGAAGGTGATATTGCCAATATGGGATTCGCCGAAGCGGCTGATGTTCCCGTATGGCTGGTTGGCGATATTGATTGTGGTGGTGTTTTCGCTGCATTGACCGGCTCGCTCGGTATTTTATCCGATTCTGAAAGGGCGCGGGTAAAAGCACTGTTGATCAACCGCTTTCGCGGCAATCTTGCGCTGCTTGATGATGCCCTGGTCTGGCTGGAGCAGCAAACATCGCTGCCTGTTGCGGGGGTCATTCCCTATCTACCGCTTGAGTTGCCGGAAGAGGACGCACCATTCCGGCATATGGACGGCAATCAGTCCGATGCTTCTCACCTCAATGTTGCTGTGATTATCTATCCGCGTATCTCGAATAACGACGATATCGACCCCTTGGCCTCGGAGTCAGGCATACAGCTGCGCTTTGTGCGTTCGCCTGACGAGCTTCAACCCGCCGACCTGATTGTTCTTCCCGGCTCCAAACATGTGAGCAGCGATTTGAAATGGTTGCGTGAAAACGGATTCGTGCCGGCACTGGAGCAGCACCTGCGTTATGGTGGAAAGGTGCTTGGCCTGTGTGGCGGCATGCAGATGCTTGGGCGGCGTATCGAAGATGATGGTGTCGAGGGTGGCAGCGCAGAAGGACTTGGATGGTTGCCGCTTTCAACCACGATGTGGCCGGAGAAAATGCTGCGGCAGGTAGACCGGGCATCGGCACGCTTTGGTGATGAGCGCGTCACCGGTTACGAAATCCATCACGGGGAATCAGATGTTAATGACGCGATTTTCCCGTTTGCGGCGTGCTCTGAAGACGGGTTGGTATGGGGTACATATGTGCATGGCTTGTTTGAACAGGGTGGATTTCGCAAGGCATGGCTTGCTGAGATGGGTTTTGCCGTCAGCGACGGCAGAGATCAGTATGAACGTACCATGGCCTCACTCGACCTGTTGGCCGATTCGCTTGAAGAGAATCTTGATCCAGCGCTTCTGGAGCCGTTATTAAGGAGTAAATCATGCCGGTAAGCCTGATTTTGGGCGGCGCACGCAGTGGCAAGAGCCGGCGCGCTGAAGCCCTTGTAAGCGCAATCGATGAACATCCGGTCTATGTCGCTACAGCACCCTTAATCAAGGGTGATACAGAGTGGCTGGAGCGCATTGAGCGCCATAAAGAGGAGCGCGCCGATTGTTGGCAGGTGATTGAAGAGGAAGTGGCGCTGCTAAGCGTGCTTTCCGAGCACGCGATAACAGGTCGCGCTGTGCTGGTTGATTGCCTCACGCTCTGGCTGTCCAACCTGATGTTTGCGGGCAAAGATTTCGAGGCGGAAGTGTCACAACTGTGTGCGCTGTTGCCGACACTGTCCGGGCACGTCGTGTTGGTTGCCAATGAGGTAGGGATGGGTCTGGTTCCTGAGAATCCCGAGGGTCGCGCATTTCGCGATGCACAGGGGCGCATGAACCAGAAGATTGCAGCCGTGGCCGACAAGGTGGAATTTGTCGCAGCGGGTCTTCCTATTTGTTTAAAAGGAGAAAAGGGGTGACGCTAGCAGTTGTGAATATCGGGATCGAAGAACAGGCACGGGCACATCAGGACAACCTGACCAAACCGCGTGGAGCGCTTGGCAGGCTGGAGGATGTGGCTTGCTGGTTTGCGGCCCGTCAGGAAAAAAAGCTTCCCGAGCGATTGAATCCGCATATCGCTGTTTTTGCCGGCGATCATGGCGTTTGCGAAGAAGGGGTATCGGCTTTTCCAAGTGTTGTAACCGGTGAGATGGTGAAGAATTTTGCTCGCGGTGGTGCTGCGATCAATGTGCTGGCGCGCCAATGCGGTGCGTCGCTGAGTGTCGTGGACGTGGGTGTTATCTCCGACCTTTCAGGTATCGATGGGGTTCAGAAGCGCAAGGTCCGCGCCGGAACAGCCAACCTACTGACCGGCGCTGCAATGAGTCGGGATGAATGTGCTGCTGCTGTTGATGCTGGAAGAGAAGAGGCTAAAGCGGCGATTGCAGCAGGGGCCGACCTGTTGATTGCCGGCGATATGGGTATCGGCAATACCACCGCGTCGGCCTGCATCATCTGCAAGCTGACTGGTGCGACACCTGAATCTGTGGTCGGTTTTGGCACGGGTGTCGATGATACCGGGCGCTGCTTGAAGGTTGATGTGGTCAGCCGTGCGCTGCAGCGCATTGCTGGCATTGCAGATGAATCGGTCTTGCAGGAAGTAGGCGGGCTGGAGATTGCAGCCATGGCCGGATTCTATATTCAGGCTGCGGAGTCAGGTATACCTGTGGTGATCGACGGTTTTATCGCTTCGGCAGCAGCAATGACCGCACAAGTGATGCAGCCGGGCGTGACCTCGTGGATGCTGGCCAGCCATATATCGCATGAAAACGGCCATGCTCTGGCATTGCAGGCGCTCGGTCTTAAAGCACTCATCGATTTTGAGATGCGTCTTGGTGAAGGGTCGGGGGCAGCCCTGGTTGTGCCGCTTTTGCAATCGGCGATTGCCCTGCATAAGGAGATGGCGACTTTTGAAAGCGCCGGAGTGACGGATAAAGATGGCTGAACCGGTGATTGTCGACCTATTGCGCCACGGCGAGGTTGCAGCCGAGGGCTGGGCATTCCGTGGCAGTACGGACACCCCGCTGAGCGATACAGGTTGGCAGCAGATGCGTGCGGTCGGACAGGAATTAGCGCATGAATCTTTCAGCCAGATTGCCACATCACCCCTGCAGCGCTGTCATTATTTTTCCCGCGAATTATCCCAACAATTAGATGCCCCTGTGGTGCAACTTGAGGGCATGCGTGAAATGGATTTCGGGGCGTGGGAAAACAGGGGCTTTGCTGAGCTTGAGGCCGAATATGGTGAAATGCTTCATCGTTTCTGGCAATCCCCGGTTGGTATTCAACCGCCTGAGGGCGAGGCGTTTGACAGCTTTACCGTGCGCGTCGTTGAGAGTTGGGATACATGGCTGGAAGGCGCATCGGGAGAACACCGGCTGCTGGTCGCGCATGGCGGCGTGATTCGCGTGCTGCTTGCGCACCTGTTGGATATGCCTATGCCAGCGATTTGGCGCCTGCATCTGCCCTATGCCTCGTGGAGTCGCGTCTCCTTGCTGCAAGGTCAGATGCCGCGAGTGCTGTTTATGAACAGGCCTGCTGCATGAGAGGCCTGATTCTCGCGTTTACTTTCTTGACCCGGCTGCCGATGCCAAAGCTCGACGATTTTGAGGATAAGGAACTCTCATCCTCTGCCAACTGGTT
>Ga0316187_10000980_pt1 | contig 23823 bp, 22 predicted proteins | sample CroRivburrow1_MG_FD_204927 | JGI IMG/M metagenome (GOLD analysis project Ga0316187, IMG submission 204927) | Coastal sediment microbial communities from Maine, United States - Cross River worm burrow 1 | ecosystem: Environmental > Aquatic > Marine > Coastal > Sediment | place: USA: Maine...
GAGGCATCTGACGATGTTACGTAAAATTCTGCTGCCAACCATCTTTGTCATCCTGGGATGGGGATTTTGGGTTAGTCCTGATTTCAAGACCATCGCTGCTGGAGTCTCCATCTTTCTGTTCGGCATGTTATCTCTGGAACAGGGATTCCAGGCATTCGCCGGTGGTACCCTGGAGCGAATACTCAAAAACACGACCGACAAGCTCTGGAAAAGCCTCAGTTTCGGTATCGTCAGCACCACCCTGATGCAGTCCAGCTCGCTGGTCTCGGTAATCACCATCTCCTTCCTGAGTGCCGGCCTGATCGACCTGTTTTCAGGGGTCGGTATCATCTTCGGTGCGAATATCGGTACCACCACCGGTGCCTGGCTGGTTGCCGGTTTCGGCCTGAAGGTCAAGATTTCAGCCTATGCGATGCCGATGCTGGTCTTTGGCGTGCTGTTGCTGTTCCAGAACTCCAAGAACCTGAAGGGCGTCGGCTACATCCTGGTCGGCCTCGGTTTCCTGTTTCTCGGCATCCACTACATGAAAGAGGGATTTGAGGCTTTTAAGGACGGCTTCGACCTTGCCAAGTTCGCCGTCGCCGGCTACCCCGGGCTGTTCCTGTTCGCCGGTATCGGCATTGCGGCAACGGTGGTGATGCAGTCCAGTCATGCCACGCTGGTTTTGACCATTACCGCGCTTGCCGCCGGGCAGGTTACCTACGAAAACGCGCTCGCGTTGGCCATTGGCGCTAATGTCGGCACCACCATCACCGCCATTATCGGCTCGATGAGCGCGAACGAACAGGGCAAGCGGCTGGCTGTGGCGCACCTGATTTTCAATTTTGTTACCGGTCTGATCGCGATCGTGTTCATCTATCAAATGATGGCGTCAGTCGAATGGATTAGCGCCCATGTCGGCATCGCCGAGGATGACTACACCTTGAAGCTGGCGGTGTTCCATACCCTGTTCAACACCATTGGCGTACTCGTGATGCTGCCGTTGATTGGCAGACTGGTAAGCCTGCTGGAAGGCCTGTTCAAACCCAAGGCCATCCTTGTCAGTCAACCAAAATTTCTGAACGATGCCACCATTGAATTCCCGGACACCGTGATGGAAGCAGTCCGGCAAGAGACTCTGCGGATTTGGGACCACACCATCAATATCCTGGCCGGGACTTTTGGCTTCGAGCGTGGACAGATCTGCTCGGACACCGACCTTGCGGCGATCGCGCAGTCCCAGCGCAGGCTGCCGGATTTCGACGTGGATGAGGCCTACGAACAACAGGTAAAGTCGCTGTACAGTGCCATCATCACCTTTATCAGCCGTGCCGGATTTTCCTGGCAGGATGAGCAGTCCGGTGACATCCATTGGCTACGCGAGGCCAACCAGAACATGGTTGAAGCGATCAAGGCCAGCAAACACCTGCGTAAGAACCTGGTGGCCGCAGCAGCATCGACAAACGAGGAACAACGCCGGATCTATAATGTTATGCGCGTCCAGCTGTCGCTGTTGATCCGAGAACTGGAGGAAATTCGCCAGGAATCCATAGACGAGTCCCCGGTGTTATCACTTGATCACCTGCGTCTGCTCATGAACGACCTCTGCGAGAGATTCAACGCACGCGTGGCTTCAGCATTGTCCGAGGACCGGATATCCGGCGAATTGGCTGTCTCGCTACTGAACGATTCCAACTACGCTCAGGAGATCTTTAGCAAGCTAGTGGATATGGGCGAGACCCTGTTCGTAAGGCACAGCCGCAGCCTCACTGATGCCGAGCATGAAGTCCTATTGAGCGAAGACGAACTACTCGAGCTCGAAACCTGATATTCTTGTTGCTGATAGTATTTAGAAAACTGACCCAACAACCCGGGGACCTAGAATGAAAGAGAATAACCTCCTTACCCGCCTTGAAGGCTACCTCAACCTCAGTGCCAAACGCCGTAAGAAAAAGGCGGACGAACTAAAGGCGATCATAGGCAAGCTCAAGAAGAAGGAAAAAGCGCTAATTGCCGCATATCAAAAGGCCGGTAAGGGTAAGAAGCGCGAAACACTGGAAAAGCGTTGCATGATCCTCCACGCCCAACGCAAGAAGGGCCTGAAGGCGCTTAAGAAAATCAATCAAAAATAAGAGACGATGATCATTCGATTGTCACCGTGCGTGCATTTGACAAGTCATATTGCAAGCAAGGGCTTGTCTGCCAGCATATAATTTACTGGAAGCAGAGAATTGAACATCAGCACCTTGTGCCATTGCCGAAATTATTCGAAACTATATCAACCGCAGGGGTCTGAGACTATTAGTTGTGAATCACAAACGAGAGTACTACAGAGTATAAATTGGAATTTTCGAAAAAGTATCACAGTGCCGAGCACGCACATAACTATTACAGAAAGCATGTTTCCGGATTTTGGCGAAATCTGTCTAACAGTCTTGAGCAGAATATTGCTCGTAAGGCATTGACGCAGGCTGGAAACCCTGGGAGTGTACTGGATATACCCTGCGGTGCCGGTCGATTCTGGAATGTGCTGGCAGCAAATCAATCACGAAAGCTTTATGCGATGGATAATAGCCAGCATATGATTGACGCTGCACTCGCAGGACAGGAGCATGCAATCAGCGACAGATTCGAGACACTGCAGGCCTCGGCGTTTGAAATTCCAATGGCAGAAAATGCCGTGGAATGTGTTTTTTGTATCCGTCTTCTACATCATTTTGGTCGGCACGAAGACCGACTGGCTCTGCTGAAAGAATTTTCACGAGTGACTGCTGACAGTATTATTATTTCCCTATGGGTTGATGGTAACTATCTGGCATGGAGGCGAAAAAGGAGTGAAATTCACCGTAAGGGCCACCGTTATAAGAATCGCTTTGTGATTCCAGCCAGTGTTTTTGAAAGTGAGGTTGCCGAAAGTGGATTAAAAATTGACAAGCACTTCGATTTGTTTCCTTGCTTGTCGATGTGGCGAATGTATGTGCTGCGCAAATAGGTTTGCCATCTCATCTGTCGGCGCTTGTGAAATATTGACGACGATGTCATGCAACACTTCACCGGCCCGTGCCAGACGGTCGGCAGCATTGGACAAGTGGCGGTAAACTTCACGGCGTTTGAAGATCTCGATGACCAGATTAATGGCCGTTACTTTCAGCTTTGATATTCTGGTCGTAGTAATGCTGCCTGACGCCTGCAGGACTGATCTCAACCACGGGTAATTCTGGTCAAGTTTAAACAGGTTGTTCCAAATTGTGCTGCGCATGTTCCTAGACTGGCTCCCGTGGTTAATGAGTTTGCCGACCTGTGAAGTTTTCGTCCATTTTGAATGGACCAGCAAATGTAATGCACGCTGTATTTCGCACGGTAATAGCAGGATATGGAGAGCCAACCACACCTCCCCGGTCCATGAAGTTTGTCTCCGCCAAGTGCGCGAGATTATCCGGACATATCATCTGCTTTTACAGGAACTGGATTTCATTGTCGCCCGCGGTGATTACCACTATTGCTACAATGACATCATAATTCTGACGGGATAAACAGGTGATTAATAATTCTAATTACGAAAACCGGCGGTTCGGCAGACAGTACAGATGAACACAGCATGTCGTAAAATAACAGGAAAAAGCGTGCTTGACGTGTAAGCCGGCTATGCCTTGTTTTGCTCGTCTATTTCAGTTGCGGGCACTAAATTCCAGTTGTTGACTATTCTCCTCATCGCGCCTCCGCATCACTGCTTTCAGGGCTGGGGGATATCAGGCAGCCCCGTGCTATTGGCATGCAGTGCCTGCATGGCAACCTGGATAAACGCGCTGAGTTCGGCGGCGAGTTTCTCATCAGTGAGTGCAGCTTTATCACGCCGGTAATCTTCATCCGGGTACAGGGAATAATTTCCGGATCGGGCTTTGCCCCCCGGTGGCTTGATGACGATGCGGTCACCGCGCAGCAAGGCCACGGTATGATCGCTGCCAGAGGGCTTGATGATGCCCAGCCCGGCATCATTTTTTGGCAAGGCCAGCAGGTCCCGTCCCCAGCATTGATGTACAAAGGGCTTGCCCAGCAGGCTGACGATGGTCGGGACGACATCGGTTTGTGTGGCAACTGTGTGATTGCGGGTTCCATAGGTCGTCTGGATTCCGGGCCCGATTAACAATAGCGGCACGTGAAAACGCAACAAGTCGATATCGGATAATTGACGACCCAGGCCGAACCCGTGGTCCCCGACAATGACGAACAGCGTTTCCTTGAACCAGGGTGCCGTGACCGCCTTTGCAAAGAACTGGCCCAGCGCCCAGTCCGAGTAGCGCTGTGCCGTCAGGTGCTGGTCGAGTTTGCCGAAACCACTGACCGCTTCGACTGGCAGGGTTTCGGGCAGGGCATAGGGGGTGTGGTTGGAGAGTGTCTGCAAAACTGCAAAGAAGGGCTGCTCCGAATCCAGCCTGTTCAGTTCCTCAAACGAGCGATTAAACATATCTTCATCCGACACGCCCCATGTGGTGTCTATGAAAACAGGATCCACGTAGTCATCGCGCCCAATGAACCGGGACATGCCCTGGTTACGGAAAAAGCCCTCCTGATTGTCCCAGGCAAAGTGGCCGTTGTAGACATAGATGTCATTGAAGCCCATGGGTTTGAGCAGCGTGGGAAGTCCGGAGAAGCGATGCTGGCCCTCGGGTTGCTGCATCAGGTATTCATAGCCCGGCAGGTTTGGAAAACACGCAACGGTTGCAAACATGCCCTGGTGGGTGTGCGTGCCGTTGGAGAAGAACCGGTCAAACAACAGCCCCTGTGCAGCCAGTTTGTCGAATTCAGGCGTGATGCCGTGATCGTGTCCCAGGGCGCCGGTGAACTCCCCGGTAAAACTTTCCATCATAATGAGGACGATGTTTTTCGGCGCCTGCGGTAGCCGTACTTCGGGTGTGTGCAGGCGCAGCAACGGATACTCGTCCGGTTCCAGCAGGGTATCCTGCGGCGTCAGCAGCATGTTTCGGGTGATTGCCAGGGCGGTGTCGTCGGGCATGGCCGTCAGCCAGTCTTTATCCTGATTACCGTCCGTCGCCGCTATCGCCGCCTTTGCCAGCGTGTAGGTGCCATTCAATGCCAGGTGGTTGGCAAACAGGTGCTGACTGTGGAAGGCATCGCCCCAGCGTAACGGCGGGCCGGAGCGCAGGGTGCCGCGACCGCCCCAGACCGCGAGGAACAGTATCAGTACAAATACGGGTATCCGCATGGCGACGCGGTAGCCGGCAACCGGCCGTTTCGGCGTGTGCCGGTCAATCCAGCGCAACACCGTGATATAGATGACACAGAGCAGCAGCCACAGCAGCAGGTAGCGCAGCACCGGGTAACCGTTCCATATCATGCTGGACACCGTCGCGGCATCTTCCTGCAGGTAATGGAAGGCAATACTGTTTAAACGGGTTTGGAACTCCCGGTAGAATTCCAGTTCCGAAACACCGGCAAACAGGGTGGCAGCCCCGGTAATTCCCAGCCACAACAGCGCCAGCCTGCGTGTACCCAACCCGCTTGGCAGTAGCAGTGCCAGCACCAGCGGCGCACCCAGGATGCAGGTGATAATCAGGTCAAACCTGAGGCCGACCAGAAAGGTTCTGGACAGATCAACAAGGGGGATCTGTTCCGCCAGGCCAATATTCGTGTAGAGCAGGAGGCCGCGTAGCAGTGCCATGACGCCGAGGTAGGCCAGGACATAGCCAAACAGGAACAGGACGTCGGCCAGCAGCGGGTCGAGGCCTGCCTTGGAAGGGGCGGGCGGTCGTGTGTGCTCAGAATTCATACAATCTCAGAATGCGGTCTTTTCTCTGTTCTGCGAGGTAGTAGGCGCCATCGGTGCCAATGATGACGGATTGCGGGGAGCGCAGGTGTGTTGCCAGCACATCGATAGTACCCTGCCTGTAACGCAGCAAGCGGCCAAAGTTTGTTCGGTCCTCGGTGATGAGGATGGAACCGTCAGCGAGGCAATTCAGAAAGGCCGGATTTTTGAGTCCGGTTGCGGCTGTGGTTACCCGACCGCGTGTGTAACGTGACAAGTGATCCGTGGTCTTTTCGACATAGTAGATATCTCCGTCAGGGCTCTGGCACACGCCTTCCGCCTCCTTGAGTCCGTCCAGCAAGACCTCTATCTCGGCCGTTGCCGGGTCGATCCGCAACAGGCGGCCGTCCTGTTTTTTGTCCTCGATGATCAGGATTTTGTCAGGGCCGGCACTGGCGATACCCTCGGCACCGGATGCGCCGTCCAGATAGTGCATCGTTCCCGACTTATAGACGATGAGTGCATGGCTGCCGGCTTCATTGGTAATGTACAGGGTATTACCCTGCAGCAGGATGCCATCGGGTTTGTCCATATGACCCAGCAGCGTGCGCGTTTGTCCCCGCCGAATAAGCAGAAGCTGACCCTGGCCGTGACGCTTTTCCAGTGTGGCGTAAAGGTCGCCATTGCGACCAAAGGCAAGCGCCGAGATTTCCTCCAGATTATCAGCGAATACCTGGTAATGCATCCCGGCTGCGAGTACAGGTGCTCCAAAAAATGCATAAAGCAGTCCTGATGCCGCGGCCAATGGTGCAAGCGACCAGAAAAGGTACCTTGTATATTGCATGAGCCTCGAGTCTAGCTTCGGCAGGCAGGTCCTGAATGCGGTTTATTCCATTGGAAGCGGTTTCACTTGGTTGAGCATGGAAACCGCTGAAGTGTAGACCGGGTTTATTAAGGGAAACTTAACGTCACTTTGCTCATCGAGATGCCTGCTAATCAGAGCCGGCCTGGATAATCACATGTTTCACTCTGTGCCATTGTCCAGCGGCATTTCAAATACGACTATTGCGCCCTGGTAATCAAAGCAAACGCGTTGTGCCACGGAATGTAACAGATGCATCATTGGTTTATTGTCAGATAGCATGGAGCCATGGAAGCGCTTAATTCCACGTTCCCGGGCAGCGGCCATTAACCTTCTGAACAGTATGCGGCCCAAGCCCATTTTTTGATACGCATCGATAACTGCAATCGCTGGCTCGACCACCTCTCGATCATCTCCAAAGTGGACAAACCGGGCGACGCCTATCCCTTCGCCCGCCTGGTTCAGTGCGCCAATGGCAAAATGATCCACTCCGTCAATTTCGGTCAGATAGCGCAGGTCTGCATTGGTCAGTTTCAGCTTGGCAGAAAGGAAACGATGGAAACGTGATTCTGGTGAAAAGTTGTCCATCCCGCGTTCAAGCAAAGGCTTGTCAGCAGGGATTACCAGTCGCAGGGTGACAGGAGTGCCATCGCTTAAATTGACTGCTTCCCGGTAGGTGGGAGTAAATTCATATGCATTTTCTGTTAACTTCGTCATAAGTGATTCTTGCGCTGCTATTCATCACCTGCGCGGATACCCGTATTTACTCAGGGCATCGGCAAGCAGGTGATCGAGGTACAGGGCGTTACTGGAATGCGGGATGGCATCTGTGCTCCAGATGTGACTGACGCCTGCCCGGTGTAGCCGTTCCTGCGCGTCACCCACGAACAGGGCATGGGTGACCAGGACCGAGATACTGGCGGGTTCAAAACTTGCCAGCGCCAGAGTTGCTTCTTCGAGTGTGCGACCGGTGCTGGCCACATCATCAACCAGTACAATGTGACGGTTACGGAAGTCTGCCTTTGGCAGGCTGACACGTACCTGTTGATCACCGAAACGTTCTTTGTGTGCGACGCAGTAATCGAAGCCGCTGTCGTGGGCAATAGCCGCGACCCATTGTTCGGACTCCTCGTCCGGTCCCAGCAGGAACGGGTTGTCCACCTGTTCCCCCAGAAAGGTTGACATGACGGCGGTGGCCTTCAGATTGATTGCCGGGTCCACGGGGACGGCATCTTGCAACTGGTGTACCCGGTGCAGGTGCGAGTCCACGGTAATCAGTGCGTCGATCCATTGGGACAACAGGGTGCCGATGACGCGCTGGCTAACCGCCTCACCGGGGTGAAAAGCCTTGTCCTGACGCATGTAGCAGAGATACGGGGCAACCAGTGTAATGTGATTTGCGCCGAGGTCCCGGGCGGTTGCCGCTGCCAGGACAAGCTCCACCAGCTTGCTGTCGGGGTGGTCCAGCGTCTGGCAGATAACGACATGTTCCGGGAGTGATTCGGGCAGCTGCAAACGGGTTTCACCATCCGGGAAATGATGGATCAGTGCCTCCGCATAGGGCATGCCTGTTGCACTGGCCAGACGTTGCGCCGCTTCCCGGTATTCGGGGAAAGCTATTAACAGACCACTATTGCTTAGTCGTGAAGACAATATGGTAGCCTTATGTCCCGGTTGGCCCGGCAGCTTCAATCCGGTAGCCGCTTTCTTCTGCTGCCGCCTCGCAGGCAAAGCGGAAGTCCGCGGCAAACTCGGCATGAATGGTGTACAGGGGGGTGCCCTGTTCGACCTGCTCGCCAAGCTTGCGTTGCAGATCGACACCGGCACCCGGGTCCATGGGCGCACCGGCCAGGCGTGCAATGTGTGCCATTTGCAGATTATCGATGTTGGTGATCGTCCCGGAGGCACTGGCCAGTACCGGCTGTTGCAAATTACCCGGCACAGCTGTCTCGGGGGGGGGACCCTGTGCCTTGATGATGGCTTCCATTTTGGCCAGTGCGCGGCCGGAGTCCAGAATATCGCGGGCAATCACATAGCCCTGTCCACCGCGCACATCAGGGTCGAATTCCAGGATTCTTCCGGCCAGCTGCAGTGCCTTTTCGCGCAGGTCGGCAGGCGCTTCCGGCTGATTGTTCAGGACCTGCATGACATCCCGTGCCTCCAGCACTGGACCGATACCCCGGCCGATGGGCTGGCGGCCATCAGTAATGATGACCTCAAGCTGCAGTCCCATGTGATCACCGGTGTATTCAAACAGCTTGCGCAAGCGCAGGGCGGCTGCCCGGCTGCGAACCTTGGCCGTTGGACCGACCGGGATATCAATCAACAGGTGAGTGGAGCCGGCGGCCACCTTTTTTGATAAAATGGACGCCACCATCTGTCCGGGTGAATCCAGGGACAGGGGCCGTTCGACCGAAATCAGGATGTCATCCACCGGGGCAAGCCTGGACTTGCCACCCCAGGCAAGACAGGCGCGTTCCCGGCGGACGATTTCATGAAGATGATCCGGTGACAATTCCACGTGCGCCAGCACCGCCATGGTATCGGCTGTACCTGCCGGTGAAGTGATGGCGCGGCTGGAGGTCTTGGGGATGAGCATGCCGTGCGCGGCGACGATCGGCACGATCAGCATGCTGGTGCGGTTACCCGGAACGCCGCCGATGCAATGCTTGTCGACCACCAGTGGTTCACTCCAGTCCAGGCGCTTGCCGGTCTCGACCATGGCGCGGGTCAGGTGCCACACCTCATCCCGCTCTATACCCGTCTCTGAACAACTGACCAGAAACGCGGCGATTTCGATTTTTGAATAGCGATTGCCTTTGATGTCCCGGGTGATCCCCCGGTATTCATCGAGCGTCAGTCGTTCACCCGCTATCTTCCTGTGAACGGCCTGCAGTGAGCCCGGGGGGCGAGCATGTTCCACCCGTACAGCCGTTCCGGCCGACAGATCCAGTTGTGCGAAGGCCTGTTCACTGAGTCCCAGTTCATCCTCGGCCAGAATGCTTGCGTCATCTACCACGTTAAGGACGGCGATCACGGGTGCGCCGTCATCGGCCTTGTGTATCTCGATCTTGTTCAGTGCCTGAAAGCCTTCACTGCGATAGACCGGACAGTCACGATGCAAATAGACGACGTTTTCCCGGTAGGTATCAATACTGATCTTGCGAAGTTTTAACGTTTCCATATTATGAAGTCTATAGGCAAGCGTCAGTCAATGGTGCAAAAATTCGGCGGACTGGATCAGTTTATCCGATGCCGGAATAGCCAGCCGGCCATGGCGAGGGTGACGATGGCGATAATGACCATGGGCCAGTACTGATCGAACAAGAGATCATAGGAGTCACCTTCCAGGAAAACGCCACGCAGGATAACCAGGAAATAGCGCATGGGGTTGATCAGCGTCAGATACTGTACAAATTCCGGCATGTTGGCAATGGGTGTGGCGAAGCCGGACAGGATCACTGACGGTACCAGGAACAGAAAGGCACCAAGAATGCCTTGCTGCTGCGTGACGGCCAGCGAGGAGATCATCAGTCCGACGCCGACGGCCGACAGCAGGAATAGAAACAGGCCAAGGTACAGTGCGCCAAGACTGCCGCGCAACGGGACTTCGAACCAGTAGACCGCGATTAACAGGATGAAGCTGCCCTCGACCAGGCCGATGAGGATGCCCGGCACGGATTTGCCGATGAGGATGTCCAGCGGCCGCAGGGGGGTGACCAGCAACTGGTCGAAGGTGCCGGCCTCGCGTTCACGGGCAACTGACAGGCCGGTGACAACGGTCGTTATCACCAGCGTCAGCAGGCCGATGATGCCGGGTACGATGAACCAGCGCGACAGCAGATTTTCGTTATACCAGGGGCGTAGGTTGAGGGTGGCGGGCGGTGGTGGCAGGCCTTGTTCGTGTGACCAGTTGATGTTGAAATCGGTGACGATGCCTCGCAAGTAGCCCAGTGACAGCAGGGCGGTGTTGGAGTTGCGTCCGTCGATGATGACCTGGGCCGGTGCGGATTGACCACGTTTCAGGAACTCGCTGAAGCGCGGGCCCAGGTGCAGGACCATGAGCGCCTGCTTGTTGTCGATCAGGGGCGCAATCTGGCTATCATGCGTAAGGGTGTCAACCAGTTGAAAGTGCGGTGAACCTGTGACGCGGGCCACCAGTTCTCTTGAAGGGGCACTGCGATCTTCATTGTAGACGGCAATCGGAATGTTATTCAGATCGTAGGTCGCGGCATAGCCGAACACCAGCAACTGGGCAATCGGTGGTCCAATCAGCACAAAGCGGCTCTTCTTGTCACGCAGTATCGCCAGCAATTCCTTGATGGCCAGCGCAAAGATGCGGCGCAGCGTGTTCATGCATCCAGACGCTTGTGAAATTTGCGTCTTGCCAGACCAAGAAACACCAGCATCATGACCAGCAGGGCGGCACTGTTGCTCAATATGATTGGCCAGATGTCGCCTGCAAGGAACAGGGTTTGCAGAATAGCCACGTAGTAGCGTGCCGGTATCAGGTGTGTGATCCACTGGATCGGCTCGGGCATGGAGCTTATTGAGAAGATAAATCCGGACAGGATGAAGGCCGGCAGGAAGGTGATGATAATCGAGACCTGGCCGGCAACGAACTGGTTCTTAGCTACCACGGAGATAAGCAGACCCATCCCCAGTGCAACCAGCATAAATAGTGCCGATGTAGCGGTCAGTACCCAGAACGATCCACGTAGCGGCACGTCGAACTGCCACAGGGCCATGGCCACGCTCAGCAGCATGCCGCCCATGCCCAGCAGGAAATAGGGCAGCAGTTTACCAATTACCAGTTCACTGATGCGGATCGGTGTCACCATTAGTGCCTCCATGGTGCCGCGTTCCCATTCACGCGCCACCACCATGGAGGTCAGCATGGCACCGATAAGGGTCATGATCACGGCAATCAGGCCTGGCACCAGGAAGTTGCGGCTGCGCACGGCGGCGTTGAACCAGATGCGGGGTTCCAGTATCACCGGCATCTGCAGTTCCACACCCTGCATGCGTGCATAGTCGGCCAGCCAGGCCTGCCATACGCCCTGTATATAGCCCTCGGTGATGCGCGCCTGGTTGGCATCGACACCATTGATGATGACGCCGATCGGGGCACCTTCCCGATTGTGCAATCGGTCGCTGAAGTTGTTGCGCAGCCAGACAATGCCGAACACCTCGCGCAGGTCGAAGGCCTGCTGCGCCTCCTGCAGGTTGTTGTATGGGCGGGGAGAGAAATACTCTGACTGCCGGAATGCCCCCGCGAGGCTGGCAGTATTGGCATCCGCTTGTTCGATGACCATGGCCAGTGGTACCTTGCGTGCATCCAGTGATACACCGTAGCCAAACAGCAGTAACAACACCACCGGCATGACGAAGGCAATGGCGATACTGGAGGGGTCGCGCAGGATCTGCAGACTTTCCTTGCGGATCATGCCAAGCAGGCGCATACGTTTTTTGCCGGCTGCGTTCATGCCGTAATTGCCTCGGCCTCATGTTCGTGTGCCTCGATCAGGGCAATGAAGGCATCTTCCATGGTCGGGTCGGGGAGTGTACTGCTGCGGAAGCGTGCCTTCATGTCGGCCGGTGTCCCTGCTGCCAGTACCTCGCCTTCGGCCATGATCACCAGCCGGTCACAGTAGTTGGCTTCATCCATGAAGTGTGTTGTTACCAGCACCGTGACACCGGCTTCTGCCAGTGCGTTGATGCGCTGCCAGAAGTCACGCCGCGCCAGCGGATCGACGCCCGAGGTCGGTTCATCGAGAAACAGGATGTCGGGTTCGTGTAGCAAGGCGGCCGCCATGGCCAGGCGTTGCTTGAAACCCTGAGGCAGAATACCGCTGCTGGTATCGGTGTAGTCCTCCAGCTCAAAGGCCTGCAGTGCCCAGGCGATACGCTGCTTGCTGCGGCTGCGATCAAGGCCGTAGGCGCTGGCAAAAAAGCGCAGGTTCTGCAGTACCGTGAGATCGGCATACAGGGAAAATCGTTGTGCCATGTAGCCCAGCCGGCCGCGGGCACGTGCCGTGGCGCGGCGCAGATCCAGTCCGGCGACACGCACGTCCCCCGACGTGACCGGCAGCAGACCGCATAGCATGCGGAAGGTCGTGGTCTTGCCTGCGCCATTGGCGCCCAGCAGACCGAATATTTCACCGCGCTGTACCTTGAAGCTGACACCCTTGACCGCAATGAACTTCCCGAAGCGGCGCTGCAGGTCGCGCACTTCAATGACAGCCTTGTCCAGTGGCGACTTGGTGATTCCGTGGGAACCTTGCGTTGCCACCGAGGGTGCAGTATCGGGTTGACCGCCCTTGAGGGTCGCAATAAAGGCGTCCTCGAAAATCGGCTCGGCAGCGTTTGTCACCAGGTCGGGAATATCCGCCAGCTGTGCCGACAATGCGGGCAGGCCTGCTTCACCGGTGACCACACGTACCTGTTCACCCTCAATGATGGCATCGACAATACCGGGGATGCTGCTGAGTCGGGTCTGCAAGCGGCGCTTGCCGGTCGATGGCGCACTGATATGAAAACTGCGACCGCGCATGGGTTTACTGAAACTCTCGGGCGTGCCCTGTCCCAGGCGTTTGCCTGCATGCATCAGGATCACCTCGTTACAGCGTTCTGCCTCGTCAAGGTAGGCTGTGCTCAGCAGCACGCTCATGCCTTCATCGCGGACCTGGCGATAGACAATCGCCCAGAGTTCACGCCGGGACACGGGGTCGACACCGACAGTCGGTTCATCGAGCAGCAACAGGCGCGGCGGGCGAACCAGCGTACAGGCCAGGCCCAGTTTCTGCTTCATGCCGCCGGACAGGCGGCCGGCCAGGCGGCGCGTAAACGGAGCAAGCCCGGTCATGTGCATCAGCTCCCGGTATCGTGTGGCCCGTTTGGACTTGATGACACCTTGCAGGTCGGCATACAAGTCCAGATTTTCCTGTACCGTCAGGTCTTCATACAGACCGAAGCGCTGTGGCATATAACCGATTGAGGACTGTACACGCAGAGGCTCTTGCAGCACGTTGATCCCCAGCACCTGGATACTGCCATCGTCGGGGTGCAGCAGGCCGGCTGCGAGACGCATCAAAGTCGTCTTGCCGGCACCATCGGGCCCAATCAGGCCGGTCACCTGGCCAGAGCGGACAGTGATATCAACCTGCTCCAGGGCTGTGACAGCATGTCCGCCGGTTGCAAAGGTTTTATTGACACCCTTGAAAACGAGTGCCGCTGTCTGCTCCACTTTAGCTGTTCCCTTCGTTTTCCTGCCCACTGCAGTCGGGCGTCGTATGTCTCGTCGCTGGCCTGGACTGCTGCGTGGCTTGATCGAGGGGGATGGTCACTGTGGCGGGCATACCCAGACGCAGTTCATCCTCGGGGTTGCAGACATAAACACGTACCTGGTAGACCAGCCGGGTACGCAGTTCCGGCGTTTCCACATTCTTGGGGGTGAACTCGGCGGTGGGTGAGATGAAACCGATCCAACCGCTGTAGGTCTTCCCGGGGAAACTGTCGGTGGATACTTCGGCCTGCATACCGGGTGCCAGTTTGCCCAGCATTATTTCCGGCGCATAGCTGCGCACCCATACCGGGTTGGTCTTTGCCAGCGAGAACACCGGTGTCTGTGGCGTTGCCATGTCGCCGGGTTCCAGTATCCGGTTACGGATAATGCCATCGCTGGGGGCATACAAGCTGGTGTCTTTCAGTATTTCGGCTGCAAGCACCCGTTGTGCCTCGTCCACCCTGAGCATGGCGAGGGCTTCCTCGATATCTTCACTGCGGGGGCCTTCGATGGCCAGGGCCAGGGCTTCTTCCGTCACCTTCAGATCGGCACGCGCCGTGTCCAGGACCGCCTGGGCATCATCCACAATTTGCCTGGATACAGCCTCTTTCTGATGCAGCTTGCGATTTCGTTCATAGGTCAGTTTGGCATCGTGCAGCCTGGCTTTTGCAGCGGCAACGCTTGCCCGGGCCTGGCGGATTTCTTCTGGCCGGCTACCGGCCTCGAGACGTGCCACGATGGCTTTCTGTGAAGCGAGCTTCGCTTCAGCGGCAGCATACTGCGCCTGCATGCGTGCCTTGTGCAGCGTTGCCAGCAGTTGTCCCTTGTGTACATGATCACCTTCCTGTACCAGGATTTCATCTATGTGTTCGCTGTCATTGAACGCGAGGTAGGCCTCGCGGATATCGATATTGCCATACATGAGCAACTGGTCTGTATCGCTCGCCTGTTGGTGCCGGGAGTACCACCAGCTGCCAGCGGCAACGGCCAGCAGCAGCAAAATGACCAGTGGGCGAATTATCTTTTTTATATTCATACGCTATCGCTCTCTTGAGGATATTTTCTGGCTGTCTCATTTTGATGTGCTTGTATGAGCAGATTGTATCTGCGATTTTGTCGGCTGTCTCAATGGCGATAAATATCGCTTGATCCTGTATGCGCACAAGTATATCTTTGCGTAAATAAATATATGAAATTCCATATATAATACGAGCACCGGCCGAACCTGACACGAGGAGGTACCCGGAATGACTGTACGCATCGGTATTAATGGCTTCGGACGCATGGGCCGACTGGGGCTTCGTGCTGGTTGGGGTAGCGAAGGACTGGCTATCGTTAGGGTTAACGAGATAGCGACCGATGCCACAGGCTCAGCACATCTGTTGAAATTCGACTCGGTGCACGGTATCTGGGACGAGAATTGTGAGGCCGACGGCGAAGTGCTGACCGTCGGTGGCCAACGCATTGCCTATAGCGGCAACCCGACGATTGACAAGACCGACTGGTCAGACTGCGACATTGTGATCGAAGCCACGGGCAAACACCACAAGCAGCCGCAGACCCTGCAGCGTTACTTCGACCAGGGCGTGAAGAAGGTGATCGTCGCTGCACCCACAGAGGGTGCGCTTAATATCGTCTACGGGATTAACGATCACCTGTACGATCCGGCCGAGCACAACCTGGTCACTGCGGCCTCCTGCACTACCAACTGTCTGGCACCGGTGGTCAAGGTGATGCATGAAAAGATTGGTATCGTGCACGGTTGCATGACCACCATCCACGACATTACCAATACCCAGATCATCGTCGACAAGGGTCACAAGGATCTGCGCCGGGCCAGGGCCTGCGGCCAGTCGCTGATCCCCACGAGCACGGGTTCCGCCAGGGCAATTACCAGGATCTTCCCGGAACTTACCGGCAAGCTGAACGGCCACGCCGTGCGCGTGCCCCTGCTCAATGCCTCGCTGACCGATTTCGTTTTTGAGGCGGCCCGCACGGTAACAGTGGACGAGGTCAACGGCTATTTCAAAGCGGCGGCCGAGGGCGACCTGAAAGGCATCCTTGGTTACGAAGAGCGCCCGCTGGTGTCGGTGGATTATCTGAACGATCCGCGTTCCTCGATCGTCGATGCGCTCTCCACGATGGTGATCGATGATACCCAGGTGAAGATCTATGCCTGGTATGACAACGAATGGGGCTACGTGAACCGCATGATGGACCTTGCCGTGAAGCTTGCGAAGGACCTGTAGATCGTGGACGCCGCGACCCGCAACTACCTGGTGGTGACGGGTGGCTACTGGGCCTTCACCGTCACCGACGGCGCTATCCGCATGCTGGTGGTGCTGTACTTTCACCTGCTGGGCTATTCGCCCTTCGAGGTGGCGATGCTGTTCCTGTTCTACGAGTTCTTCGGCATCGTTACCAACCTGGTCGGCGGCTGGCTGGGGGCGCGTATCGGGTTGAACCTCACCATGCACATCGGCATGGGCATGCAGGTGGTGGCGCTATTGCTGCTCACGGTACCCGATGCCTGGCTTTCAGTCCCCTATGTCATGGCCGCCCAGGCCCTGTCCGGTATCGCCAAGGACCTGAACAAGATGTCGGCCAAGGCGAGCGTCAAGATGCTGGCCGGGGACGGTGGCGAGTCGAAGCTGTTTCGCTGGGTGGCGGTACTGACCGGTTCCAAGAATGCCCTCAAGGGGGCGGGCTTTTTCGTCGGCGCGGCGTTGCTCGAATGGATCGGCTTCCGCGGTGCCCTGGCGCTGTTGGCGGGCATGTTGTTGCTGGTCCTGATCGTAACCGCCGTGCTGCTGCCCAGGGGCGTCGGCAAGATGAAGTCGAAGCCGAAGTTTACCCAGGTGTTCTCCAATACACCGGCGATCAACTGGCTGTCGGCTGCGCGGTTTTTCCTGTTTGGTTCGCGTGATGTGTGGTTCGTAGTGGGACTGCCGGTATTTCTTTACTCGGTACTGGGCTGGAGCTTCACCGAGGTCGGCGGCTTTCTCTCGCTGTGGGTCATCGGTTACGGCATTGTACAGGCCAATGCCCCCCGGCTGATTCGCAAGAGTCATCATGGCCAGGGCCCTGGTGGCGGAACGGCACGGTTGTGGGCTTTTATTCTGGCCGTCTTTCCGGCAGCCATTGCCCTGGGCCTGCACTACCAGCTGGATCCGGCACTGGTGCTGGTGACCGGGTTGGCCCTGTTCGGTGTGGTGTTTGCCATCAACTCGGCCGTGCATTCCTATCTGATCCTGGCCTATTCCGACTTCGACAAGGTGTCCATGAATGTGGGTTTCTATTACATGGCCAATGCCGGCGGCCGACTCACCGGGACCATACTGTCCGGCTGGGTCTACCAGACCCAGGGGCTGACCGGTTGCCTGTGGTGGTCAACGGCATTTGTACTGGCGGCCGCGCTGCTGTCGTTCAAGCTGCCCGCGGTCAGGCCGCAGGTTGAAGCCGGGGAGGGTGTGGCCGGTGTTCAGGGGTAAGCGAATTTACCTGTTCGGGCCAGGGGTGTAGACGTTGAACTGTGTTATTGAAGCCTGGAGTAAATACGAGGGGGGGCTGAGAGGCTTTCTGCTTCACCCGTTGCGTGATCACCCGCTGGCGGAGGACCTTCTGCAGGACACCTTTCTGCAGGCGCTCTCGGAAGGCAGCCGCTTTTGCCAGCCTGTGCTTCGTCTCCTTACTTACCAGCATCTCACGCATTGGCCGACAGATATGGAGAATATTCGTGAATAACGCATCGGTAGAAGCAACCAGCAACCCGGTGGCAACCCGCCGCCTAACGCGCTGGCTGATTGCTATTACGGTCGCCGTACCACTCTGGTTCCTGGTCTATGTTCACTTGGCCGATTTTGCCGATTTTGTGGTGTCACTGCTTGGCTATGACCGCAGTACGCACACAGGCGAGGCGCTGCATTTCTTTTTCTACGACACCCCCAAGGTACTGTTACTGCTTGGCGGGATCGTCTTTTTCATGGGGATTATTCAGACCTTCTTTTCGCCCGAACGTACCCGCGCGCTGCTCTCTGGCAAGAAGCTGGGCCTTGGCAATACCCTGGCGGCCAGCCTGGGCATTGTCACACCGTTCTGCTCCTGCTCGGCGGTCCCGCTGTTTATAGGCTTTCTTTCGGCAGGGGTGCCTTTGGGCGTGACTTTCTCTTTCCTTATCTCCGCGCCGATGGTCAACGAGATTGCACTGGTGCTGTTGCTGGGCATGTTCGGCTGGCAGGTCGCTGCCCTTTACCTGGGGCTGGGCCTGGCGATTGCCATTGTTGCCGGCCTGATTATCGGAAAACTGGGCATGGAGAAACATCTGCAGGACTGGGTTCGCGAAATCCACGCCGGGACAGCAGTCCCCGGTAACAATACCGATATGGATTGGGTCGCACGTTTCCAGGCCGGTGGGCACCACGTCAAAGAGATTGTCGGCAAGGTCTGGCCCTATATTCTGATCGGTATCGCGGTTGGTGCCGTCATCCACGGCTTCGTCCCCGCAGATTTCATGGCGACCTTTATGGGCCGTGACGTCTGGTGGGCCGTACCCGCCTCGGTGGTCATGGGGATCCCGATGTACACCAATGCGGCGGGTATCATTCCCGTCGTTGAAGCACTGATCGGCAAGGGTGCAGCGCTGGGTACCACCCTGGCCTTTATGATGAGTGTGATTGCGCTGTCCCTGCCGGAGATACTGATCCTGAGGAAAGTACTCAAACTGCCGCTGATCGCCACCTTTGTCGGCGTGGTCGCCAGCGGCATTCTGCTGGTGGGTTTCCTGTTCAATATGATTCTGTAACAAGGAGAAGGACCGATGAAAGAAATCAAGGTACTGGGCACGGGTTGTGCCAACTGTAAAGCCACGCTGAAACTGATTGAAGAGCAGGCCAGGGCCAAAGGGGTTGATATTCAGCTCGACAAGGTGGAAGAGCTGAGCGAGATCGTGGGCTATGGCGTCATGTCCACGCCGGGCGTGGTGGTCGATGGGATTGTCGTGCATGCCGGTGGTGTTCCCTCGAGAGAGGCAATCGATGGCTGGCTCGAAGGCGAGTCTGCTGGAGGCGGATGTTGTTCCGGTAACGAGACTTCTACAAGCAGCGGTTGTTGCGGGTGACTATAGGATCTGCCATAAAGGCCAACGTCCTCACCGAGTGTAAACACGGATTCATCGCGCGCCATTTCAATATCAAGTGTGCGGTTCAATGCCGGCCAATAGAACAGTTGTTCATCCATGGTCAGGCTTCCCGGTCAGGATTTCATGACGTGATTGCAATAGAGGCTGGACCCGGCATTGAGGAACTTGAATTGCTTAAAGAGACAACAGATTCGCTCATTGTACATGTAGAGCGCTTGAAAGAGATGCGGGTTAAAAAAGCCAAATCAAATAACAAGTATCACACAGAGAAAAAAATAATACCCTGCTGAAGGACTATCAGCTGGTGTCGCAGCGAGAACATCAATCTTGTCTCTTTGGTATTTTTTTATCCAGGCTGGCAGCGCTCAACAGGATGACCTCTATTTCTTCGATAATCTCTTCCTGACGCAAGGCATTGCTTTTGTGCAGCAGGTTTGCTGATTTGTCGTCCAGGTGTTGCACAGCACCCTCCAGATGCCGTACCCGCTGTATATTCTCCGCCATCAATGACACGTACATCATCTCGTGCAGAGCGGCAAACAGGTAGTGATCGATCAGCTCGGCGAGGAATGCCGCCGGGGGCAGGTTGAGTACGGGGGGATACGGAAAATCTGGCGCGGTGTTTTGGTACTGTTTGAAGGGAGGCAGCACTTCTGCAGTGACAATCTGCTCTCTATCAGGATCGTGATAGAGCACTGTGAGTGATACAGCGCCTGCTTTTGCTTGCAGTTCAGTCAGGGCCTTGATGATCAAGGCCAGTATTGTTTCAGATTCTTCGACGACATTGGCGCCATCAATACAGGCAACCACTCGCGGATCTCCCTGCAGCTGGTTACCCAGTTTGGTTCCCGTCACGATTAACCGCGGTGTGTCGATGCTGTATTCCCGAACATGGGATTCCAGTTGCCGCAGCAGCATTTCGTTAAAGTCACCACAGAAACCGCGCTCCGAGCCAAGCAGCAGACAGACCGGTGTTGCTTCCTCCGATTGTGGAAGCGCCCTGGGGTTGAAACCAAGGAAATCGGCCGCCATGGTCTCGATGTGGGCAACCACCGCACGCTGGGCATCGAGGAAGCGTCCCAGTTTGCGGCTTTCTATATACGCCAGGGTCTTCATGGAGTTCATGATGCTGCGGATCTCGCCGAGGGTATGGCGGTGTTGCTCCAGCTCGCGACGACGGGTCATGGCCGCTATTTCCGGTGTTGCGGGCTGAGCCAGCCGGACACGGCCTCGCTCCATTGTTCCCGGGGGGTGTCCAGCGTGAGTCCCGAGCGATTGACCTGCTTTTCCAGTGTGGCCAGATGGACGCGAATATCCGCGGGTTCGGTGTCATCGAACAGGCCATCGTTATAGGCCACTAACCAGGCCATCTGGAATTCGATGGACAGGGGTGTCAGGCGGTCCTGCTTGAGGATCTCGCGCAGCACCCGGCCGCGCCGGATGGCAACCTCCATGGAAGCCTCGAGACGTGCACCAAAACGGGTGAAAACCTCCAGTTCCAGGAACTGCAGATAATCCAGCTTCATGCGCCCGGCCTCGTCCTTGATGCGGGAATGCTGGGCCTGACCGCCGATGCGGGAAACTGATTTGGAAATGTCGATGGCGGGACGAAATCCGCCAACGAAAAGATTATGGTCAAGATAGACTTGTCCGTCCGTGATGGAAATAAGGTTGGTGGGGATGTAGGCGGCAATCTCTCCCAGCTTTGTCTCCACGATGGGAAGGGCCGTCATGCTGCCGCCGCCATGGGCTGCGTTGCAGCACGTGGCACGTTCCAGCAAGCGGGCATGGACGGAAAAGATATCGCCGGGATAGGCCTCCCGTCCAGGTGGGCGGCGTAGCAGTAGCGAGAGTTCGCGGTAGGTCTTGGCGTGGGTGGCGAGATCATCGTAGACCACCAGGGTATCGCGCCCCTGCTGCATCCAGTACTCCGCGACGGCACAGCCGGCGAAGGGTGCCAGGTGCTGCAGGCCGGGCAGGGCGCTGGCCTCGGCGACCAGCACCGTGGTGTAGTCAAGTGCACCATAGCTGCGCAGGGTCTCGATGGTGTTGATGACGGTGGAGCGCTTCTGGCCGATGAGCACATATACACAATAGACGTCTTTGCCCCGTTGGTTGATGAGGGTGTCGAGGGCGAGCGAACTGCGTCCAAGGCCCTCGTCACCAATGAGCAACTGACGTTGCCCCTTGCCAATGGGGATCAGCGTGTCGATCACTTTGATGCCGGTATACAGGGGGTCATGGACAAGGTCGCGGGCCACGATTGCCGGCGAAAGGCTCTCCAGTCTGCGCCAGGCGCCAGGCTCAGGCTCCGGTCCGCTGTCCAGTGGCATGCCCAGTGGGTCGATGACCCGGCCCAGCAGGCTGTCGCCGACGGGTATGCTCAATGCACGGTGGGTGAGGTGAACCGCGGTACCGGCGGTGAGCGCCTCAGTCTCGTGAAGCAACACCGCCCCCACCATCTCTTCGGTGAGATCGAAGACCATGGCCCGGCTGCCGTCCTCGAAGGCCAGGACATCTTCCATGGCGGCCGAAGGCAGGCCTGACATCCAGGCAATGCCGTCGCCCACGGATACCACGCTGCCTTGTTCGGTGATACGCAGTCCGGGTTGGTAATGCTCGAGCCAGGCGGCCTGCCTGTCCAACAGGCCGGCGGTGTCAGCCTCTTCAGGTTTCATGGGCAAGTTCGCTAAAACTCTTCAGTTCATCCTGCAAATTGGCACGCAGCACCCAGGCCCCCATAGTAATGCGGAATCCGGCCAGTAAATCCTTGTCCTGTTCGTAGTGAAAAGGCGGAGTTACCGCCAGTACCGAAGCAAGCGTGCGTTCCAGGGACAGGCGCGTATCATCATCCAGGGGGTATGCGCTGGTTACCAGAATCCTGTCGGCCGTCTTGCCCGCGGCGGCGCGCAGGGTACTCAGTTGCTTGGGGGGTAAGGCGGTGAGTTCTTTCAAGAGCAGGTCGAGCAGGCGGTGCTCCAGTTCGGGTCCGGCCGCGAGGGACAACAGCCGTGCCGAGAACTGTGCGCCCTGGGCCAGTGCTGTTTCTTCAGTGCGCAGTCGGCTGGCTTCCAGAGCGCGCTGTTCTATGATCCGGGCCTTCTCCCGCTCCTCGCCAAGTGTTGTTTGCAGGGCCTCCATCCGCTGTGCCCGTTCTGTTTCGATCTCCTTGTCCAGTGACGTGTGTGCAGCCATGCGCTCCTTTTCCCACTCGGCCAGCCGGTTCTCGTACTGGACTCTCAGCGCCTCGGCATCTTCGTGCAGGGTATTGGCATCGTTCATGCTTTTTTCGATACGGCGGCGGCGGCGGGCGATCACATTCAAAACCGGCTTGTAGAAAAAGTGCTTCAGGATCCAGATCAGGATCAGGAAGTTGATGATCTCCAGCAGGAACGTGGACCAGTTTAATTCCAAGACGGTATTCCCCGTAGACTCAGCGGGTGTGTCATCGTTTGCATCGGCCGGTTATTTCAACAGGTATTCCAGCATCGGGTTGCGGAACAGCACGATGAGTACGATAACCAGCACGTAGATGGCCAGTGACTCGATCATGGCCAGACCGATAAACAACGTGCGCATGATGGCGCGCTCCGCTTCCGGCTGTCGGGCCAGGGCTTCAAGGGCGCTGCTGATGGCGCGGCCCATGGCGAAGGCGGGCAACAATACGCCCAGTGCAATGCCGAAAATCGCGGCAACCGTGGATGCAAGGGTAAAGGTGGATAGATCAGGCATGGACTACTCCTCGTTTCTTTCTATGTATTTCTGCTGTGCAAGTTGCTGTGATTGTATACCGCCGGCCACATAGATCAGCGCCAGCATGCCAAAAATATAGGCCTGCACCAGTGCCTCGATGATATGCAGCATGAGGATCGGTATCGGTGCCAGAAAACCGGCCACCAGCAGGATCAGCAGGGCCGCCATTTCCAGGCTCATGATATTGCCAAACAGACGCACGGCCAAAGCGATGGTGCGGGTGATCTCACTGATGATATGGAAGGGCAGCAGGACAGGGCTCGGCGTAAGATAGTGGCGCAGGTAGGACTTCATACCCTGGAGTCGGATGCCGAACCAGTGGGCCGCGAGGAACACCAGAATTGCCAGGGAAGCGGTCGCCGACAGGTCACGCGTCGGTGAATGCACCCCCGGTATCAGGCCACTCAGGTTGGCGATGACCAGAAATATCCAGAGACTGCCAATAAAGGGCAACAGCTGGCTCACGTGATCGGGAGCGGCGCCGCGAATGGCCTCTTCAATGGTGCTGACGATGCCTTCGGCTACCGTCTGCACCGGCCCCGGCTCCATCTGCAAGCGGCGCGTGACCAGCCAGCCGGTTAGACCGATGACGGCCATGATGACCCAGGTGGTGACCACGGTATTGGTGAACTGCACTGGACCGAGTTGAAACAGGGTCCCCACCATTATTCCACTGTCGTCCATTTGCTAGCGAGGCTGAGCCTCAGTCCTGCGGGGTGTGACGAGTGATTTATTCTCTCGCAAAGGCGCAAAGCCCGCCAAGAAAATTCCTTTGCGTCTTTGCGTCTTTGCGAGAGTAAATATTAAAATTTGATTCATTTGTAAATATTGCCTTCACTCAAGGTTTCTAGTCCCTGATCAGAAGGTAGACGTTGGCGGCACCGATGATGATGCCCAGAAACAGCATACTTAAGGTCCAGCGAACGGAATAGCCCTCCACCAGACCATCCAGCCAGCGGCCAAGGTAGGCACCGCCCACGACCGGTAGTACGAAGACCAGTCCCAGTGTGCCCATGTAGACGGTCTGTGAGATCAGGGTAGGG
>Ga0316187_10000981_pt1 | contig 23816 bp, 16 predicted proteins | sample CroRivburrow1_MG_FD_204927 | JGI IMG/M metagenome (GOLD analysis project Ga0316187, IMG submission 204927) | Coastal sediment microbial communities from Maine, United States - Cross River worm burrow 1 | ecosystem: Environmental > Aquatic > Marine > Coastal > Sediment | place: USA: Maine...
CGACGGTCGCTTCCGCCTGGAAATCACTGATGAACTGGAACTGCCGCGCGATGAAAAGGGCGACGTGGACGTCAGGGGCACCACCGAGCTGGTCAACCGCATCATCGAAGACTGGGTGCGCGAGTATCCCGAGCAGTGGCTGTGGATCCACCGCCGCTGGGGCTGAGCCGCCTTATTTTTCTTCCCCTTTGAGCAACTGGAAAAAGTCTGACCACGTTTCACCATTCAGCGTACGCTGATGACCGTATTCAAACAGTGCCTTCATGTACCGGGGATCGAATTCTTCGGTCGGTGTGACTTCCAATTGCTCATTCGTACCTTCCGGGATCCACGTGACGTTCAGGTCCAGTCCGTCACGTTCGGCCAGGGTAGCGATCCGGAAGAAATCTCCGAGGCCCTGGGTGCGAATCAGCGAGTCAATCGTGCGGCCTGCTATTGGCAACAGGCGTGGTGAAATAGTCTTGTACTCAGGATGCAAAAAAGCGTTCCTGATAATGTAAATCGTTGGGGTGCCTCGTACGTCCAGTATCTCCATCACTTCCTGGAAATCCATTCTCACCGGGTAGAAGAACATCTGGGACGAAACGCCACCATCCACGTGCATTTCATCGTATTTGGTGCCGTCTGGGGATTCCACTTCGATGTAAACCGGTGGAAAAGCCCCCGGGATGGAGGCGGAGGCCAGCAGGACCTGACGGATCAGTTTTGCCGCCTCGGGATGGTCGCTCGCCGCCATGCGTGTCAGGTTCCATACTACCGGACGCCCGGCGTCCAGGTTGGTTGTGCCCACGATCAGCGCCCGACCCCGACGATATTCACGCGCAAGATCGCTGATCAGTTCATCATCGATCAGCTTTTCGATCAGATTTTTGAGGGGAGATGTATCAACGACAGAATCGCCACCGAGTATCGCAAAAAAGTTTCTCGTATTGATAATCTGGCGCGTATCCAGAGTCGTGTAGACCGTTTTAAGTTGTTCATCATACTTGCTGCCCAGGAAAGCAAAGGGTGCGGTTAACGCACCGGTACTCACTCCGGTCACGATGGTGAATTCGGGACGCGTCCCCAACTTGGTCCAGGCCGTGAGCACTCCGGCGCCGTAAGCACCTCGGGGACCGCCACCTGAAATGACCAGGTAATTATGCTCCGTGTGCATGACGCCACCGAACTTTTTTTCCCATTCAGCCTGGTCCTTGATCGCTGACAAAGGCGTTGATCCGCTGCCGTCTCCCCACTGCCTGACGTCCGGATTATCCAGCACGGTGACGGACCGGTGGTCGGCCTCGGGCACCGGATTGCGTACGACCGAGGCGCAGCCAGCCAGCAACAGGCACAGTACAACAACAGGAATTCGGACGACTTTCACACGGTGCAACCCCACATCAGCAGGGTTCATTTTGCCCTAACAATTACCAACAATGTAGCTAATTCAGGCGATAGCGCTTAAACAGCAGGCTTAATATTCCGGTTGAGCCGGAACAGGTTACCGGGATCATATTGGGCCTTGATAACTGACAGGCGATCATAAGCCGGCCCATAATTCCTGCCCTTCGAATTGGCGCCATCGAAATCGATATTATCGTAGTAACCGCCGACAAAAGGCTGCAACTGCTTGAACCAGGCTCGTGCAATGGCCATTGATTCGTCGTCCTGGGCCGGGTCCATCCAGCCGCCGATGACGGCAATCATGGTTTCAGCATTCCGGTGCGGAAACGCGGTGGCCAACTCGTCCACCCGGCCGACTGCGCCACCCGAGGTGTGCGTGAAGAACGCGAAACGGGGATCCGGAACGAAGGACTCAATCAGCGCGTCGATCAAGGCGGGCGTTATCTCCTTGACCATCCCGTTCTTGGCGTACGACCTGACCCCATGCCCCCAGGTACCGTCTTCCTGGGTCTGCATGACCATGTAGTCCTGGATTTTTACACTGTCGTCCATCGGCCTGCCGATTTTTCTTAAAGGCGCCAGTTCCTTCTCTCCCGCGGCAGGATCGCCGGCATAGACCACTTCCATCGCTATGACGGACGTACCATCGGGCATGGTAAACATCGCAGGTCCAATGTATAAGTCGTCGGACAGCCCCGCGTACCATTCACCATAAAAATCGAGCACTTCGCGCGCCTGGTCAATCGACCAGAGGATCATTCCGGACAACACATTACGATCGAAGGGGTGCAACTGGTATTCGAACTTTGTTGCCACTCCGAAATTGCCTCCTCCGCCACGGATCGCCCAGAACAGGTCTTCGTTTTGTTCTGCGCTAACGGTTCTGAGCTCCCCGTCGGCGGTGACCAACTCGGCAGAGACCAGATTATCAATGGTCAGGCCATACTTGCGGTTGAGTCGCCCAAATCCGCCCCCCAGCGTGAAACCGCCTACCCCCGTATGTGAAACGACGCCCGCAGTGGTGACCAGTCCATGCTGCAATGCCGCAGTGTCCAGGCCATTAAGCAGCGCGCCGCCCTGGGCATATGCGCGTCGCGTCGCCGGATCCGCAGTCACCGTGTTCATCGTGGCCAGGTCGAGCATCAGCCCTCCATCGCAGACGGATTTGCCCGGCCAACTGTGGCCGCCACCGCGCACCGACAGCAACAACTGGCGATCCGCAGCGAATGCCACTGCCTGGCGGACATCTTCTGTATTGGCGCATCGGGCTATCAATGCCGGTCGCCGGTCATGCATGCCGTTCCAGACCCGGCGTGCGTAGTCATATTGATCGTCCCCGGGCATCAGCAGGGGGCCATTCAGCTGCTGTGCAAATTCCCGGATAGCCGCTTTTTCGAGCTCAATTTCGCCGCCGTCAAGCGACACTGCAGCTACGCTGGTTTGCGCCAATGCAGCATTCATCATGAATGGATAGGCGGCCGCCACGCTGGCAGCCAGGGTGGTACGACAGAATTCTCGCCTCTTCACGAATCGCTCTCCTCAGTCAGATTCTTTTTAGTCGGTGATATCTTAGAAGAATAGACCAAAATACGAATTCTGCCTGTCAGGGACCCTCTGAAATTTCGAAACACTCCGTTAATTCTTCCGGAATCCGGGTTGGCCTCTGTTTCGAGTAATTGACAAATGCCCACTCGGTCTCCGCCTTCGCCAGAATCTCGCCGCCGGGTTTTCCAATTTCATATTTTCTGACCGAGCTGGCAGATCGCGCGCTGGCCACCCAGGTTTTGATAATCAATTCATCCCCTTCGAATGCCGGCTTGAGAAAAAGAATTTTATGTGACCGGACCACCCATCCTGCGCCGAGATCAAAATACCGTTGCGTAGGCCAGCCATTGGCGGCGGAATGGGCAATTGCCGCATGTTGGGTCCATTTCACATAATGGTAATTGCCGGCATGACCCAGTTCATCGATATCTTCGGCAGTGACCACGTGAGGATACTCATAGATTGCCGTCATGATCGGAAAGCTCCTTGTTTCCTTCTCAACTACTCCAATTTGGACCATCAGGCTACATCGCAAACCCAACAGAGTTCAACGAATCAATTGATCAAAATCTTATCCCTGCCGGTCGGGGTCATAGTAGAATTCAAACCAATTCTGCTGGACGGCCAGGAAAACGGGGAATGACCCTTTTCGACTCTTTCAATAAGCCCTCATGGCAACACCGTGATCCCGAGGTTAGAAAAACGGCGATCGATGCCATCGATGACCAGGCGATACTGCTGAACCTGGTTCAGGATGATCCGGACCCCGAGGTCCGCTCAGCTGCGCTCGCAAAAATCACTGACAGAAAAAGCCTGGAAACATTTGCCGGGGAGTTGTCATCTCCGTTGCAGGAACAGGCCCGGACACAATTGCTTGGCGTAGTGCTGCCGGATCCGGAGCAATTGTCCGCGCTGAAAGATAACGCGACTTTGATCCTGGTAGCCGAGCTTACCGAGGACCCGGAATTGGTCAGTGCGGCACTGAATCAGGTTAACGACATGGAAACCAGGATCGATGCGGCCATCAACCATCCGCTGGCGAAGGTACGAATTGCCGCAGCCCGTGGAGTCGAGGCCCCGGAAGCGCTACGCGAACTCATGTCACAGACCCGACACAAGGACAAGTCGGTTTACCGTTTGTGCAAGGAACGGCTCGACCGCATCCACGAAAAGGAACGGGCCGAATCGGAACGTCAATCAAGCCTCTCGCAATTGTCCGAGGACGCCCGCCGGCTAAGTGCTGCAGCAGACTCTCCCGAGTACAAAGCACGTTTCCAGGTACTGGAATACCGATGGGCTGAACTGAAGGCCTTCGCGAGTCGTGAACTTTCGGAAGAAATCGAAAACAACCTGGAGCAGTGCGCCAGGCGCGTTGCTGCCGTCGAACAGGCGGTAAAGGCTGACCAGCTGCAACAGGACAGGAAAACCGGGGCGAAGCAATCCTTTGACGATATCGTTGCGGAGCTCTCCAGCATTGATCTCACAGACCTGGGCCTGGCAGATGCCGGCCGCATCAAAGCGTTCATAAAACGGTTGGATTCCCTGGAAGACCGTTGGATTGCGGCGCTCCACGATGCCAGGCCCACCGCTGAACAAACGCGTGAGTGCAAGAAATACCTGGCGGACTGGCGTTCCATTGCGCAGGTATCAAAACGGGTGGTTAACCGAGCCCCCGCGCTGGAACTGTTGCACAAGGAATTTGAGAACCTGGACAAGGCGGACTTCATGGCCCACCACAAGCTGCTCCAGAAAGCCGAAAAGCAACGGGGAAAAATGTCCTGGCCTGAGTCTCAAAAGTCTGCTGCACCTGCCTCGCTCAAGCAACTGGATAGTCTGGTCGAGCAGTTGCAGGAAAGGCTGGCGGAACTCAAAAAACAGGAGAAAAACAAGCTGAAACAGCTCGACTCGGCATTCGCAGCACTGCGCAAGGAGCTGGATGAAAGCCATTTCAACAATGCCGACCGCCATCACAACCGGATCAAAAGCCTGCTGAGACACCTGGGGCCGGAACACCAGGATCATTTTCATGGTGAACTACGACCCCTGACCGCCCGCCTGCATGAGATACATGATTGGCAGGGATTTGCGATCGAACCCAAGAAAGTCGAGCTCTGTGAACGCATGGCAGCCCTGGTTGGCAGTGACGAACCAGCCGATACCCTGGCTGCGAAAATCAAGGCTTTGCAGTCCGAATGGAAAACACTCGGGCACATCTCGCCACGACGTGACCAGGCTCTCTGGAAAAAATTTCATGCCGCCGCCGAGGAAGCCTACCAGCCCTGTAAAGAAGCCTTCGCCCGCCAGTCCAAACTGCGCAAGGGAAATTTAAAACAGCGAATGGCGATCGTTCAGCAATTGGCGGATTATGATCAGCGCATGAACTGGCCTGGTACAGCCGATTTCGACAACCTGTCCCCCGGACCTGACTGGCGCATGGTGCAAAAGACCCTGGATACCGCGCGGGCGGCGTTTAACCAGCTACATCCTGTCGACGGCAGAGGGGAACGCAAAAGCCGAAAAGCCTTGCAGCAGGTCTGCGACCGGATTTACAGCCATATCAAGGACGAGTACGAGCGCAATATCGCTTGCAAGGAAAAACTGGTGGAGGATGCCGAATCCCTGCTTGAAGTGGAGGACCTCAGGGAGGCGATAAACCGGGCCAAGGACATCCAGCGCGACTGGAAAAACGTCGGAATTACCCCCCGGCAAGTCGACCGTAAGCTTTGGAAAAAACTGCGGATTGCCTGTGATGCGGTGTTTGGCCGTCTGGATGAAAAACGCCAATCCGAAAACGCGGCCAGGAAAGAACGGGCTGAGCAGGCGCAGCAACGGGCTCAAAAAGAGCGTGAACGCTGGCCACGGCTGCTGGACAGGTTGAAAGCCTGTGCGCTCAAAGGTGAAGACGCCAAGGCAGCTGTCGAGCTCTGGGAGCGGGACGGCCCGATCCCCGTTGGAATTGACAAGCAGGACCTGGCGGCCTGGTGGGAGCAGGGCTCAGATGACCGTGCTGCAGAGGACATCCTGCGTGAAGCGTGCATCGCCATGGAGGTACTGATCGGAGTCGACTCACCTGCCGAAGACAAGGAGGCGCGCATGGCATACCAGATGAAGCGCCTGCTTGAGGGCATGGGAAGCGCCCAGGCCAACCAACAGGAGCAATTGATCCAGCAAATCAATGATTTCATCAGGATGCGCCCGCCGGCTGAATGGCTGGAGCGCTTCTGCTGCAATGGAAAAATTATTCCTCAGCAGGCGCAGCCGCGGGGCTGACAGGGTTCTCACAGAAGAATGGCGGGCGACCCTGGCCGGAATGGTATGCGTAGTCTTTGCCTTTGGCCTGCAGAATAATTCGCTTCCCCTCCACCAGTGCCTGTGTGTACATCATGTCCGGCTTTGGACAACCCAGGCTGCCGTCTCTCCAGGTCACGCTTTCTTCGCTCAGCACCTTTATATCTTCAACTGGAATTTCCAGGCGTTCGGACAGATCAAGGACCGCCAGGTCTGCCGGGCTATCCGCCGCTGGGCCCTTATTTTCAGTGGCTTCACCACCATGATCCATACAGCCTGACAGGCTGAGTGCCAGCGCCACGGCCAGCGATGCTTTGCGGATGATCAAGCGATAGTTCTCCGATCGGTTATTCCAGTCAAAACTAGCACAGGCATCATTCAATTGAAACGACATTTGCTGCTATGCTCTGTACATGAAGACCCGCTGAATACCAGGAAAACATCATGAACTATCGTCGCCTTGGCAAGTCAGGTGTGAAGCTTTCAGAAATTGGGCTTGGAGGATGGCTGACGTTTGGCCATGTCGCCAATGAATCCAGCGGACAGGAACTGATCGATACGGCATTCGATTCAGGAATCAACTTTTTTGATACTGCAAATGTCTATGCTGCGGGCGCCTGTGAGTCGATGTGGGGTAAATTGCTGGGTAAATACACGCGGTCGTCCTATGTTCTGGCTACCAAGGTCTACTTTCCCATGGGTGACGGACCCAACGACCAGGGACTATCGCGCAAACACATCACGGAGCAATGTGAGGCCAGCCTGAAAAGGCTCGGCAGCGACTATATCGACCTGTACCAATGTCATCGCTACGATGACGAAACGCCCCTGGAAGAGACCATTCGCGCCATGGACGACCTCATCCAGCAGGGCAAGGTTCTCTACTGGGGATTCTCTTGCTGGCCTGCTGAGAAAATCCGCAAAACACTGAAAATCTGTGGTGACCGTCACTATGCCCCGGTTTCCAGCCAACCCCATTACAACATGTTGATGCGTGACCTGGAGGTAGAGGTATTGCCGGTATGCCGCGAACATGGCATCGGCCAGGTCGTCTTTTCCCCCCTCGAACAAGGCATTCTTACCGGAAAATACAAACCCGGAGAACCCTTGCCGGCAGGCAGCCGGGCCAGTGATGATCGCCAGAACCAGTGGATCAAGGACCTGGCGGGCAACCAGGAAATGCTGGAACGGGTCCAGCAGCTGCAATCCATTGCAGATGAAGCCTGCTGCACGATCGGCCAGCTCTCACTTGCGTGGATTCTGCAGAAAGACGGGGTCACGTCCTGTATTACCGGCGCTACCCGCACCGGGCAGATCAGGGAAAACTGCGCTGCCAGCCGAGTCAGGCTGAGCCAGGGGCACCTTGAACGCATTGATCAGATCATCATGCCGGCGACGTTCTCGCACGAGTTTGGTTAAGCCTTATCCGCCGCGGTAGGCTTTTTCCACCTCTTCGGCGATGATGGCGACACCCTGCCGGACTTTCTCCTGGTCCTGAACATAGGAAACCCGGATGCACTCGTGACGGTGCGGCCAGTCCTCTTTCAGGCCGAAGAAACAATGATGCCCCGGCACAACCAGCACACCCCGCTTTTTCAGGCGCTCGTACAACTCCTGGCAGCTTAGCGGTAATCCCTCGAACCATAGCCACAAAAAGAATGCACCTTCCGGCTTGTGAATCCGGAAGGGTACGTCCCCAAAAGCGTTTCGAAAGGCACCGACCGCCTGTTGCGCACGCTGGTGGTAAAAGGGCGTGATGAGGCTGCCGGTGAGTTCTGCCATCCTGTCGCGTCTGAACAGGTCGGTCGCAATGGACACCCCGATATTCCCGCAGGCGAGGTTCACGATACCGTTGGCGTTGGCATAAGCTGCAATGATGTCTTCCCGCGCAATAACGATACCCGTGCGCACGCCCGGTAACCCCAGCTTGGACAGGCTCAATACCAAAATAGTGTTTTCGTTCCAGACAGGGGTCGCTCGCGCAAACAGAATATTGGGAAACGGAAGGCCGTAGGCGCCATCAATAATCAGCGGTATTTCCCTTTGTTTGGCCAGCTCATCCAGATGATTGACTTCCTCATCGGTCAGCACATTGCCAGTCGGATTGGTCGGTCTCGATACGCACAGGGCCCCAGCCTGCCGGTCGAGATTCAGCCTGGAAAAATCAACCCGGTACTTGAAAAGATCCTCTTCCAGCCATTCAATCTCCGGCCGGGTGGCAGAAAAGAACTCATCGCTGAGACCACAATCGGCGTAACCGAGATATTCAGGCGTCAAGGGCAGGTGAATGCTCCTGTTGCTGCCATCTGGCATATTTCCGGCGAACATGTTGAACAAAATGAAGAAAGCCGACTGGCTGCCATTGGATACGGCGATATTGTGTTCGCTCAATGGCCAGCCATATTGCCTGGCAAGATACGCAGCCATCTCCTTGCGAAAACCCAGGTCACCAGCCGGCGATTGGTACTGACCGAGCAATTCGTGGCGCGCCCGGTCATCGACGAGAAAGCCTTCCAGGCTCTCCCTGAAAAGCGCCTCGGCTTCGGGGATCCGTCCCGGATTGCCCCCGCCCATCATGATCATTTCCGGATTAAGCAGCAAAGCAGTGCCCAAATCGTCCATCAGGTTAACGATTCCCGAGTTTCGGGCAAACTTTTTGCCAAAGACCGATAATTTCACCTGGCACCCCGCATTTAACCTGTTGAAACTGCAAGTGTAGCCCGAAACTGCCCAGGCCTCATTTTTTGCCTTGCAACACGAAAAATGTTATAAAAATCATATGATCATGCGTCATACCTGACGCGGGCCAAAGGATTGACATCAAAACCGTCAAGGAGGAGGGTTGATGATCAGGTCATTTTTCACGTCGGCACTTATGCTGCTGGCGCTTTGCGCATCTGCGCAGGCAGACATCAAGTTTGCCATAGGGGAACCCGCCGAAGATTCAACCAGGTCCGGTATCGGGCAGATTTCCGGGTGGGCGGTCAGCGATCGTCAAATTGTCTCGGTGGAAGCATTCATTGACGGTGTCAGTGTTGGCCTGGTGCCTTATGGCGGCACCCGCCTCGATGTGGCCGAAGCATTTCCTGGCTACCCCGATTCGGAAATGTCCGGCTGGTCGATGAAATGGAACTATTCACTGCTCAGCCAGGGAGACCATGAATTAACCGTTGTTGTCACGGATATCGACGGCAACCAGCTCAGCAAGAGCGTCTCTTTTGCAACAACAGGCTTCACGTCTGAATTTATCAAGGATCCTGAAGCCGTCGATATTTCCAATGCCGTGGTTTCAACACCGGAACCCGGGAAAATCCTTATTCGGGGGGCCGTGGTAGAAGGGGAGAACGTCGATATCGAGCTCTGCTGGGACACTGCGACGCAGCAGTTTCAGATCGAAAGAATCCTTCGGGAATCAGCGGAGAAAGAGAACCAGTCTCCACAGGCCAACGCGGGCAGCAGTTTTGATGTAGAGATGGCGGAATCCGTCGTCATCAATGGCATGGCTTCTGATCCGGATGGAAGCATTGTGAGCTGGTCATGGAAACAGGTCGCCGGAAACAAGGTCCAACTGACAGATGCTGACCAACCAACCGTTAAATTCACCGCACCCGATACCGCCGGGGCGATAAGACTTCGTTTGACCGTAGTCGATGATGGCGGCGCCAGTGACAGCGACGACGTGGTCATCGAGGTGATTGATTCTCCTTCCGAACCGGAACCCGAAAACCTGGCGCCAAGCGCCGATGCAGGTTCCGACAGAACCGTTGAGCCGGGTGAAGTGATCAGCGTGCAAGGTTACGCCTCTGACACCGATGGCACCATTGCTTCCTGGAACTGGGAAGTTATAGCGGGAGCGCAGGTCGGCCTGAACAATGCCCACACTGACCGGGTGACTTTCACGGCACTCAACGAAGAAGGTTATACGGAACTGTTGCTGACAGTAACAGATGACGACGGCGCTGCCAGCTCTGACAGCGTAAGGATTACGTTTGAAAAACCGGCGCCTCCGCCAAATAAAAAGCCGTCCGCAAACGCCGGTTCCAATAAAACCGTGATGGCCGGTGACACCGTAACCATTTCCGGTGGCGCAAACGACACGGACGGGACTGTCATCAGCTACCAATGGACCCAGATATCAGGGACCGATGTGAACCTGAGCGGCTTCAATAACCTGCAGGTGCAGTTTACCGCGCCGGATGCTGCGGGACAGATCGTTCTGCGACTGACGGTAACGGATGATGACGGTGCCACGGATTCAGATGACGTGACCATCACAGTGCAGGTTCAGGCCGGCTCCGACCCGGATCCCGAACCTGAACCCAATGATGGCACGACCGGCAAGGTATCCGAGTCCCTGCTGGCGGCCGTCAATGCGGCACGTGGTCAGGCCCAGGTTTGCAATGGCAAGGAATACCCGGCTCAAGCCGCAATGAAATGGGATGATGACTTGGCAACTATCGCAAAAATACACTCCATGGACATGGCCAGCAACGGCTATTTTTCTCACACATCCAAAGACGGAACAGTATTCAGCGATAGAGTTTGGCCCTACTGGTCCGGTACCCGCATAGGCGAGAACCTCGCCGCATCATCGGTCAACCGGTCCGATGAGCAAGTGGTCAATATGTGGTTAAAAAGCACCTCAGGACATTGTGAACTGATCATGAACCCGGACTTCACGCATGCAGGGCTTGGCGTAGGAATTAATACCGATAACGGCTACACATTCCATTACTTCTGGACGCTGGATATCGGCGGCTAAGCGCTGTTTCGCTTCAATTGTTTCACTCCCGGGCCAATTTTCCCCATAATGGTCCGAAGATGAAACACGCCTGATAAAAGTCAGCCCATACGAGTGATTTGGGTCAGTGTGTAATCTGCTCCATCTGCTTATATTCAGATTGACTGTCGATCGCGGAGGGACCGCCATGAATAAACTATGGATTAGCCTGGTTTTTTTTCTGATTCCGGGAATTTCAGGAATTGTTTTAGCCGGGGATTTCGAAGAACTGACGGCCAGCTGTGAAAGCTGTCATGGTCCCGACGGCGCTTCGCCCTACTCCGATGTGCCGATCATTGGAGGGCAGTCAACCAAATATATTTCAGACAGCCTGGAATCCTTCCAGATCTGGGGTCGCCCCTGTGTGAAAAGCGCTTACCGGAGCGGCGACACTTCGAAGCCTAAAACGGACATGTGCAAAATAGCCGGAGGCCTGTCCAGCGAAGATATCCAGAAGCTCAGTGAACATTACAGCTCCAGGCCCTGGGTCGCAGCACCGCAAAAATTTGATGCGAGCCTGGCGGCAACGGGCGCCGCCCTGCACCTGCAAAGCTGTGAAACATGTCATCAGCAGGGTGGCAGCGCTGCCGGTGTCGGGCCAAAACTGGCCGGCCAATGGGCACCCTACCTGAAACACGCGCTGAAGTTTGTACCCACGGGCGAACATGCAGTCCCTTCGACCATGGAGAGAAAGCTGGCCGACTTCAGTGCAGAAGAAATCGACGCTCTGCTAAATTACTACGCCAGCCAGCAGAACTGACAGGAATTCGCCATGGGCTCCAGAATTGAATGCAGCGGCTTGCTCGTTGCCCAGGAACTGTACGATTTGATAGAAACAGAGGTCATTCCCGGCACCGCGGTTGCTGCGGCCACATTCTGGACCGGCCTGGCACGCCTGGTTCAGGACCTGGCGCCTCAAAACCGCGTGCTGCTGAAGAAACGCGCACTCATTCAATCCCAGGTTGATGCCTGGCATCTTGCTAATCCGGGGCCCATCGATGCTGCCCGCTATCGGGCTTTTCTGCAGGAAACAGGTTACCTGGTGCCTGACGGTGAAGACTTTGCTATCACCACCTCAGGGGTCGACCGCGAGATATCAGAAATAGCCGGCCCGCAGCTCGTTGTGCCGGTCAGTAATCCGCGCTATGCGCTGAACGCCGCCAATGCCCGATGGGGAAGCCTCTACGATGCGTTGTATGGAACCGATGTCATTTCGGAAGAGAACGGCTGTCAGAAGGGCCCGGGATTCAATCCGGAACGTGGACGCAAGGTGATAGAAGTCGCTGCCGGATTTCTGGACCAGGTAGCACCACTGAATACGGGTAGCCACCTCGAAGTTGTCGATTATCATGTAAACGTTTCGGAGCGACCTGCAAGTCTTGAAATCACTCTTGATAACGGCCGGAGCACAGCGCTTGCCAATCCCGGGCAATTTTCAGGGTTTGCTCTGCATGGCGGCACTGAAATAGTCCTGCTCGAAAACAATGGCCTGCACATCGAGTTGCAGATCAATCCCGAACATCCGGTTGGCAAACTGTCAGCCTCGGGCACCCGTGACATCGTGCTGGAAGCGGCACTAACCACGATCCAGGATTGCGAAGATTCCGTCGCAGCGGTCGACGCGGAAGACAAGGTCAATGTGTACCGGAATTGGCTTGGGCTGATGAAAGGAGACCTGTCAGACGAATTCGAAAAAGGCGGAAAAATGATGACCCGCCGCCTCAATCCTGATCGGTTCTATACTTCTCCTGACGGCAGGGAGCTGAAACTGCACGGCCGGAGTCTCATGCTGGTACGAAACGTCGGCCACCTGATGACCACGCCCGCCGTCCTCGACAGTGAAGGCCATGAAATTCCGGAAGGAATTCTGGACGGCATGGTCACCGTTCTTTGCGCGATCCACAATATCAAGGGCGACACCACCATGCCCAATAGCCGCACGGGCAGCATTTACATCGTCAAACCCAAGATGCACGGGCCGGAAGAAGTCGCTTTTACCAATACCCTGTTCAATCAAATCGAAGACTGTTTGGGACTCGCCCGCAATACCATCAAGGTCGGAGTGATGGACGAAGAGCGCCGCACCACGGTGAACCTGAAGGAGTGCATCCGCGCCGTCAGTGAGCGCATCGTCTTCATCAACACCGGTTTCCTTGACCGTACTGGTGATGAAATTTTCACATCAATGGAAGCGGGACCGGTGTTGCCGAAGGAAGCCATCAAGAAACAGCCCTGGATAATGGCCTACGAAGACCGAAACGTCGATATCGGCCTGGCTTGCGGTTTTCGTGGCAAAGCCCAGATAGGCAAAGGCATGTGGGCCATGCCCGACGAAATGAAAGCCATGATGGAAACCAAGATGGCGCACCTGGAAGCCGGCGCCAACTGTGCCTGGGTGCCCTCGCCCACCGCGGCGACACTGCACGCAACGCATTATCTGCGCTATAACGTCGCAAAACGCCAGCAAGAACTTAGGTCGCGTCCCCCGGCCAGCCTGGATGACATACTCACACCGCCGCTACTGGGCGACCAGGTGTTGCGACCAGAAGACATCCACACCGAACTGGAAAACAACGCCCAGGGTATCCTGGGTTATGTCGTGCGCTGGATTGATCAGGGCGTTGGCTGTTCGAAAGTCCCTGATATCAACCATGTCGGCCTGATGGAAGATCGCGCCACCCTGAGAATTTCCAGCCAGCACATCTGCAACTGGCTGCACCACGGGGTTTGCTCAGCCGAGCAGGTAATGGAAACGATGAAGCGTATGGCGGTCATCGTCGATCAGCAAAATTCAGCAGACCCGCTGTACCGCAACATGGCGCCCGATTACGAATCGAGCATTGCATTCCAGGCGGCCTGCGACCTGGTCTTCCTGGGACGCGAGCAGCCCAGTGGTTACACGGAACCGCTGTTGCACCGCAGGCGAATCGAAGCCAAGGGATGATGTCAAGAATCCTTGCCGTTTGCTGTCTCCTGGCAGTCCTCACTTTGCAGGAAGCGACAGCTGACACGCCGCTGTTTTCCAGCCATGAAATGCTGGAGATGAGTATACCGCTGGATTTCAAGACCCTGTGCCGGCCCCGGGAGAATCCTGATTGTGACTACCAGCCGACCGTGCTGGAATATATCGATGAGCACGGCCAGCCCATTACCATTCCGATCGAAGTCAGAATCCGGGGAGGCTGGCGGTCACTGACGAAAAACTGCTCTGCGCCACTGCTGTTTGTCCGGTTCGACAAGAACAAAACCGTGGATACCCCGTTTGACGGTCAATCCATGCTGCCCCTGACCACGCATTGCGGACAGGGCCTGTCGATCGAAGCAGCTCAGAACCGGGTTAATCCCTCACAATGGGAGCAATTCCTGCTCCGTGAGTACCTGGCACACTTGCTGTATAACGAAATCACAGACGTCAGTATCCGGGCCAGGCTGGTTCACATGACTTATCCGAACCCCCACAAGCCGGGCCGGAAAATCACGAATTACGCTTTTTTCACAGAGCACTTCGAATCCGTGGCGGCCCGCAACGGCTTTGAGCTACTCAGCCGCCACAGTTTTGATCCTGATAAAACCCACCTGGGCGCCGCCAACCAGGTTGCATTGTTCCAGTACATGATAGGCAATACTGACTGGTCCATTGTCAGGGAACGCAATCTCGTTCTGCTGCAGGACAGCGACGGTAGGCAGCATCCCTTGCCCTATGATTTTGACATGAGTGGCCTGGTTAACGCCCATTACGCCGGACCGGCCCCGGGATTACCCATAGACAAGGTCACGGAGCGCTATTACCTGGGTTTCTGTGATCCACGTGCAGATTGGGAACAGCTTGCTGGGCCGTTCCTCTCCAACCAGGACGCGGTTGTTTCCAAACCGGCGGATATCCCGGGAATGACGAAGCATAGCATCTCGTTCAGCACGCGCTTCCTGGAAAAGTTCTACAGTACACTGCACTCGAATGAGCTGAGCACTCGCGATATCATTGACCATTGCCTGCCATGGCCTCCTGGCCCCGACGGCCAAACGACGTCCTTGGATAAAAAATGACAAGAATTATTGCCTGCGCGCTGATCCTGGCGTTGGCCGTCAGCGGCTGCTCCACACCACAAACCCACCACAGGGACACCTTTTGCAGTTCCGGCACCACGCTGCTCGATGCCCATTTCGATGGCGGCCAGCTCGGCAGCTGTAACATTTCAGACGATGGCGACTTCGAGCTGATCCTGTTCCCCGAGGACGAACCACCCATCAACAAGTCACCCTGGTACGCCTACCGGGTGAGCGGCCGGCCGGGTGACCGGGTCACAATACAGATGCAATTCCATAACGGCTATGCTCGTTATTGGCCAAAAATCAGCCTGGATGGCGAAAACTGGCTCGAACTGCCACCCGAGCAGGTGATCAAGGGCGCTGATGACCGGATGGAATTGACCTTGCAATTGCAACAGGCCAGGGTCTGGGTCGCGGGCGGGGAAATCCTCGGCAGGGAGCATTACAGCCGCTGGCTGAACCTGCTGGAAAACCACGAAGACGTCAGCACGCGCCTGATAGGTCAAAGCGTTCAGGGCCGGCCCATCATCCTGGCCGAAACAGCGGACCGCCCTGAATTTGTCCTGATGATCGGCCGTCAGCACCCGCCGGAAGTCACCGGCGCCATTGCGATGCAGACGTTCATTGATACAGTACTGGGTGATTCGGAACTGGCGCAACGGTTCCGGCAGCGCTTCAAGCTGGGCATCGTCCCGCTGCTGAACCCCGACGGAGTGGCTGCAGGACATTGGCGGCATAACGTCAACGGCGTGGACCTCAACCGTGACTGGGGGCCATTCACGCAACCTGAATCAACGGCGGTGATCCGGTGGGTGCAACAACAGGAATCAGATGGCCGAACACTGCGCCTGATGCTGGATTTCCACTCGACCTTCGAAGACCTGTTCTACACCCAGCCCAGGGTCACCGATCCGCCGGATTTCGCATCCCTCTGGCTGGACGCATCCGCACAGCGCCTGCCCGATTTTCCATTCAAGCATGCGGCAAACCCGGTATCGGAACAGCCGAATGCGAAGAACTACTTTTACAAGAGCCGGGATATTCCAGCGGTGACCTATGAAAGCGGTGATGAAACCACGCGGGAGATGCTCGAGGAGTCCGCTGCCATTTTTGCCGAAGAAATGATGAAAACCCTTTTGACCACATCCCCTGACCCTACGCCACCAGCAACGCAGTAATGTTATGGCTTGACTCCTGAATGCCTCAGCACATGTCCGGGGCGCGCGCCGGTCATGCTGCCATCAAACAGAACCGCGACACCGTTGACGAACACATAGTGCATTCCCACAGACAACTGGTGCGGGTTTTTGAACGTGGCACGGTCAATGACAACGTCGGGATCGAATACGGATATATCCGCAAACGCGCCGGGCTGAATTCGGCCCCGGTCGACCAAACCGATCCGCATGGCCGGCATCAGGCTCATTTTATGGATCGCTTCGGAGAAACCGATAACGGCCTGCTCCCGCACATAGCGACCCAGTACCCTGGAAAAGCTGCCGTAATTTCTCGGGTGCGGCATATCCTCGGCAGGCATGTGTATGCCTCCGTCCGATGCGATCATGGTTCGCTCATGCTGCATGATCCGAATGACGTCCTGTTCCGACATCGCGTGGTAAACCGCACTGCAGCCCCCCGACTCCTCCAGTTCCATGGCGAGCTCGGCGGCGTTTTCGACCGTCACTTCCCGGCCCTGCTGCTGAAGAATCTCGGCCAGGTTCAGGCCGTTGAATTGCCTGTTCCAGGGACAGTTGGCTATAGCCACGCGCGAAGGGTCGTTTCCTCCCCGGTCATTGATGATGTTGTCGATAATGCCCGCCTTGATTTCAGCCCTGGTATCAGGCTCCTGCAGGCGGGCCAGCCGGGTCTGTTTGTCTCCCGCCAGGCTCCAGGCCGGGAACAGTACGTCAATGCCCGTGCTGGATGCGGCATAGGGGTACTGATCGCTGCTGAGATCGATGCCCCTGGCAATGGCGGCATCCACCATGGCCAGGGTCTCGACGCTTTTACCCCAGGCGCGCTTGCCCATGGCCTTGTGGTGTGTAATCTGCGCGGGCAAGCCGCCTTCCTCACCGATTCTGATCGTCTCGCTAACACTTTCGAGCAGCCCCGTCCCTTCTTCCCGCATGTGGGTGATGTAGATTCCGCCGTGTTTTCCGGCCACTTTCGCCAGCGCAATCACCTCGTCCGTTTGGGAGTAGGCGCCCGGAATATACTTGAGCCCGGAAGAAAGACCGTAAGCACCGTCTGTCATGGCCGTGTCTACCATCTCCTGCATGGCCTTGAGCTCTTCGCCTGTCGGCGCTCGATCCGCACGGCCCATCGCGAGTTGGCGAATGGTATTGTGACCAACGAATGTTCCAAAGTTAACGGAAGATGGGGATTCTTCCAGTAGCTTGAACAGTTCCGGTAGTGGGTACCATGAGCTGCCATCCGGCCCACCGATGACCGTTGTAACACCCTGGCGAATGTAGTTTTCCGCATCCGGCCACAGGAAAATGCCGCTTTTCTCGACCGAGTCGCGCACCGCGTGGCTGTGTATATCTATGAACCCCGGCGTGACTGCCAGGCCGGAAACATCAACACGGCGTCCAGACTGCCGATCGGACAGGTCGCCCACAGCAACAATGCGATCAGCGGCGATGCCTACATCGGTGATGACCCCGGGGCCGCCGCTGCCGTCGTATACCATACCGCCGGACAGGACGAGATCAAGGGTCTGTTCGGCTGGTGAGGTGTTATAGACCAGCAGCAAGAGAAAGAACAGGAGAATCCGGATGGCCATAGACTGCTACTGGAGGACGGCCGGCGCCAGGAACAGCGCCACCAGCGATAGCAGGACGATACCGACAAGGTTCATCACCAGGCCGGCTTTCGCCATCTGCGGAATTGTCAGGCGCCCGGAACCGAAAACAATGGCGTTAGGGGGCGTTGCGACAGGCAACATGAAAGCACAACTGGCCGCAAGCGCGACGGGAACGGTCAGCGTGACTGGGCTGATACCCAGTTCCAGCGCCAGCGCGGCCAGCACCGGCAGCAACGTGGCGGTGGTAGCAAGATTGCTGGTGAGTTCGGTCAGGAAGATCACCAGGATCACTGCGCCCACGACAATCGCGGCAATACCCAGAGCGCCAAGCGGAACCAGCGAAGTTCCCAGCCAGTGGGCCAGCCCGGTCTCGGAAACCGAGGCTGCCAGGCTGAGCCCGCCGCCGAACAGTATCAGGATTTCCCAGGGCAATTCCTTGGTCTGTTTCCAGTTCAGCAGTCGCAGGGTGTTTTTACCACCGCTGGGGATCAGGAACAGCAGGAAAGCGGCGATCATTACAATACCGGGATCACTCAGTCCCTCGATAGGCAGGTACTTGGTCAACCAGGGCCGGGTCATCCAGCCGATCACCACGCAACTGAACACGATCCCGATTCGCCACTCTGCGCTGCTGGGCGGACCAAGCGCTTTTTTCAGGTCTTTCAGGTGATCCTGGGTTTCAATCGATGTTTCGAATGAGATGGGGTAAACCAGGCGGGTCAACGCCAGCCAGCATATGGGCAGCATGATGATGGTGACCGGCACGCCCACCAGCATCCAACGGGCGAAACTGATCTCGATACCGTAGTTGTCCGTGAGAAATGCCGCCAGGAACGCATTGGGCGGGGTGCCGACCAGGGTGGCCACACCACCGATCGTCGCACCGAAGGCCGTGCCCAGCAGCAGGCAAATCTCGAAATTTTTGCGTTCCTTTTCGTCGATCTCCGTCACCGTCTCGGCAATCACCGCAATGACCGATATGACAATCGGCAACAGCATCATCGTCGTGGACGTATTGGTCATCCACATCGATAACAAAGCGGCGGTTACCATGAAGCCACCCACCAGCGATCTTCCGTTGGTGCCAGAAACGGTCAGCAAGGTCAAAGCGATACGCTTGTGCAGTTCCCAGCGCTGCATCGCCAGGGCCAGCAAAAAGCCGCCAAGATAAAGATACAGAATGGGATTGGCGTAGGGAGCTGCCGCCTTGTGCAGTGTCGTGATACCCAGCGGGGCAAAGAAAATTAACGGAATGAACGCGGTAACGCCGACCGGCCTGGCCTCGGTCGCCCACCATATGGCCATCCACAATCCCAGCGCAGCGGTCCGCCACGCCGCGTCACTCAAACCACCCTGCGGCCCGATCAATAACATGACCAGCGTGACCGCCGGACCGAGGTAAATACCTACGTCCTGGTAGCGCTGCCTGGCTTCGCGTAAACGTTGTTCCAATTTCTGATGTCTGTAAAAACCGGGAAGCGCGAATGGCTCCCCGGTTCAGTGAGCAATGCTCAGAAGACCATCTGGAAATCAATGTAGTAGGAACGGCCATAGTCCCTGTGAGCATCGGAGAAATAGCCGAAATACCGGTCCGCCAGCGGAGCACGCTCGTTGCTGACGTTATTGATACCAAAGCGAACCCGGCTGTTGCTCCGCCAGAGATCAAAGGAGTAATCCACGCTGAGGTTCCAGGTCGCCATTGAAGGAATGACATACCGTGTCCCGTCGTCGAGGGTCAATGAACTCTGGTAGAAATTACTCAGGTAGAACCAGGCAACGGAGGCGCCCCAGGCATCTTTTCTCCAGCGGACGCGGGCGTTCATCTTGGTGTTCTGGTTGCCGTCCATACGCCGCAGGTCAGCGAAGCCGGATACTGGGTAATTTTCCGGAATGATGCCGGCATCCTGGGCCTCGAGTAGCAGGCTGGCTGCCGGGCCGGGCTCCTGATCGTACTTGGTGTAGTGAGTGCCCACCCAGGTCAGCGTCCAGTCGCCAATATTGGAAGCCAGATCGTAGTAAACACCCCAGTCATAACCCTGGACCTTGCGGGTATCCAGGTTCTGATAAATGTCGCTGACGTAATCCAGTTCACCTGCGGGGCAAATTCCTGCCGCCAGGTAGATGGGAACCGCGTCTTCTTCAACCTCATTGCGACCCAACAGCGGGTTACCTTCAAAAGAAGAACAGTTAGATGTGCCTGCTTCGACCCGCGCCAGCAGGTCCAGCAGGGTCTGGTTTTCTTCACCGAACAGGCCGATCGTGTCTTTTTTCTTGATCGTCCAGTAATCGAAGGTCAACGTCAGGTTGTCCAGCGGGTTTAGCACGATACCAATCGAATAATTGTCCGATTTTTCGGGTTTCAGCTCTTTGCTGCCGGTTGCTCTGCGCTGAATGTTGTTGGTGCAATCGATAATATCCTGATCCGGGTCTCCGCCGAAGTCTGCCGCGTATTGACAGGCCCAGTCGGTGCGGGTGTTGTTACGAACGACCAGCGACTCGTTGACCGTAATCAGGTTCGGCGCGCGGAAAGCCTCTGACCACGAGCCCCTCAGCATGAACCATTCGGTTGGCCGCCAGCCAAACGCGACTTTAGGCACCCAGGTGCTGCCCACGTCAGAGAAGTCCTCGTAGCGCACCGCCAACTGTACATCCAGCGTGGAGGTGACCGGCAGGGCAAATTCCGTAAACAGGGAAGTGACGTGCCTGCTGCCCCTGTTGTCGGGTGTTGGGCTGGAGTTGACTACATCGGACACGAACGGATAGGTGCCGCCATCCCAGTTTTCAAACACAATGGTTCCGTCGAGGCGATCGTCACGATCATCCGAGAAGGATTCCTTGCGGTACTCGGCTCCAGCCAGGAACCCGACCGGACCGCCCCAGATTTCAACCAGGCTGGCATTGGATAACTTGAAATCAATCAGCTTGAGATCGGTTTTACTGTCGCGGCGGACGTCCACCAGGACGCGTTCGATGTTGTTGTTAACACCACCACTGAAAGGATTGTATGCGGCTGCAGTCGGGTCATTGAGCGCTTCTGTCCACAGTGTGTTGGAAACACGGTTGCGGGTGACTTCGTTTCTCTTCGCCTTTGAGTAAATAATTGCGGAATCAAAATCCCATTCCGTGCCGAAGGTACCTCTCAAACCACCCAGTATCCGAAAGACTTTGCCGTCGTTGTCGACGATTCGCGGTAATTCGGCCAGGCGGTAATTGTCGATCTGCATTTGCAGACCTTCGCAAGGCACATCGGGCCCAATGATCTCTTCGGACAGGCGATTGGGCGAACCACAGGGGCCGAGCGGATTCCAGTAGTTATCGGCAGCAACCCTCAACCTCACGGAAGTAAAGGATGCCGAGGGGTGGCGAAACAGGTTGGTCTCGGATTTGTACCAGGAGAACTCGCCGTAAGCCTCGACACCGTTGTCAAATTCGTGGTTCAGGTACGCATAGACATTGTACCTGTCCAGCTTCGAACTCAGGTCCCGGTTTTCATTCAGGTTGTAGCGATAGGTACCCTGCCCGTCCGCGGCGCCACAGGTTTGCTCGTTGATTATGTAGCCGCCTTCGCAACGCTCATCACCGATGGGATAGGTCTCAAATTCGCCGGCGGAGTCGACAATGCCCCTGGCTACCAGGCCGTACGGGTCGCCGCGCATGCTTTTCACCAGGTCGTATTGCCCCCAGAGCGAGTTGGCGCTGTCGTTACGGAAGGCCGTGCTACCAAACCAGGGGGAATCTTCCGGCACACGGTCCCTGAAATCAGAATTTGCCCATCGATCATCATCCTGCGAATTGACGCGATCGCGGTGCAGGTAGTTCGCGAAGATGCCGACCGCGGTCCTGTCTTCGTTGAACAGTGTGCCCCACTCGATCGTTACACTGGCGTCATCGCGAGGAATTTCGTCGTAAGTGGTCCAGCGGCCCCTGATTTTGAAACCTTCGTAGTCATTTTTCATAACCGTGTTGACCACGCCAGCCACTGCGTCAGCGCCATAAATGGCTGATGCGCCATCGCGCAGGACTTCCAGACGTTCAACGCCGAATACCGGGATGGCGGTGGAGTTCACAGAATTAACCGGCACAAAACTGCCACCCACTTCTTCGGTCTGGTATGTCGCGGCATTGACTACGCGCCGGCCATTCATCAGCACCAGCGTATTGCCGGTACCGATATTCCTGAGGTTGAAAGCGCCGATATCGCCACGGGCCGAGTTCACGCCGCCGCTGATATTTTCCGCCTCGTTGAAGAAGTTCTGACCCTGCTCGGGCATCGCATCCAGGAGTTCATCGCCTGACTCGATTCCGAGCATCTCGATGTCCTGCGAACTGATCACCGAAACCGACAAGGCTTCGCTGATCCCCGCGCCCCTGATTTGCGAACCGGTGACGATCACCTCTTCAATATCACCGGCTTCCTGGTCGGCGTCTGCGTCCGTCTGATCAGTGCCGGTCTGGGCCAGTACCGGCTGTGCAAACATAAGCGCCAGCAACAAAAATCCCTTCAGTGCAACAAAAGTTTTACTGCTCATTTCGACTGCTCCTCATAATCACTTCCCACTTGCTCGGCATTTATATGTCAGCCGATTGCGGCTAGCATATCATTCACGGTCTGTTGCCGTCTCCAGACCTTAAAGTTAACCCCTTCGTGGTCTTCGATGGCCGCCCCGTACACGGCAGGCGCGGTCAAGGCATTGTAATAAAAGGGGTTTGAAAAGTAATAGGCCCCGGTATCATGAAGCACCACATAGTCACCCGGTTCTATCTCAGGCAACAGGCGTTCGGTTCCGATCATGTCGCCGGCAAAACACAGCGGTCCGGCAATGTCCTGCATCACTTCGTTTCCACGTTTCGCCCTGCCAGACGAATCAGCGACAGACACGCGAATCTTCCAGTAATCCGGCATGAAAACGGTTCGCGTCGCTACCTGGGCGCCGGCATGCGAAACGGCAATAGTCCGGCCTCCAGCACTCTTGGTGTATTCAACGCGTGTCGCGATAAAGCCGTTCTTGGCAAAAATCGAGCGGCCGAACTCGGTCTTCACCCGGTATTTGCCGGTGAAAAGCTCAGGCACGGCCTGGCTCAGGCTGTTCGCATAGTCAGAAAATGTAGGTGTGATCTCGTCGCTGTCGAAATTGACCGGCAGACCACCGCCGATGTCTACCACTTCGATTTGCTGTTGACCAGCTGCGCGGTTTACTTCCTCGGCCAGCGCAACGACTTTACCGACTCCGGCGGTCATCAGTTCCAGGCTGCATCCTTGTGATCCCACGTGGGTATGAATCGAAGTCAGCCATGGCTTCTGCAGGTAAGCACTGATCAACGCCTGCCGGTTACCATCATCCTCCAGTGCAACACCGAACTTGGACGTATGCGTCGCCGTACTCATCGCAGAAATACTGCCGGCCCCCACCTGCGGGTTGATGCGGAATCCAATGCGCGACCGGCTGGGTTTGCCTGTCAGGATTTCCTCAACCCGGGCCAGTTCCTGGAAATTATCAATATTCAACCCAATGCCAAGACCGAGGGCTCTCTCCAGTATCGCCGGGGTCTTGGCCGGCTCGTCGTAAACCATTTCAGCCGGGTTAAAACCGGCCCGCAATGCCTGCTCCAGTTCACCCGGACTGGCAACTTCGCAGCCCATGCCAAGATCTTTCACCATCTTGAGAGCGTTGCTCATGGTATTTGCTTTGGCTGCGAAGGTATGTGAAAAATGCTCGGGGAACGCCTGCAGCAGGCTGGAGACCGTTTCAGAGAGCTTGTCGGTATCGACGTAGGCAACCACTGTCCGGTCATCGTTGAAATGACCCTCTGCAACGGACGCTTTAAGTATTTTTTCCTGCCTTGTGTTCACACCAGGGGTTTGCCCACCGTTAAAAACACGTTAAGACCCAAATGTTAGCGCAGCGCCTGTTACCCAGCCTAATGAGTAATGTTTGCTAGATCATAACCTCTGGTTATGGACTA
>Ga0316187_10000984_pt1 | contig 23782 bp, 27 predicted proteins | sample CroRivburrow1_MG_FD_204927 | JGI IMG/M metagenome (GOLD analysis project Ga0316187, IMG submission 204927) | Coastal sediment microbial communities from Maine, United States - Cross River worm burrow 1 | ecosystem: Environmental > Aquatic > Marine > Coastal > Sediment | place: USA: Maine...
ATTTGCTCAAGCACATGATTTAATTTGGAAAAAAGAAAAATTAAATCCCACAGATGCTTTTTTTGAATTTTGCAAGTTTATATTTATAAAAATTCAGGAAGATAAAAAGAGAGAACAGCTTAACAAAAGCACACCAGCTTATAAAATTCCTCTAACCGTTGAGTGGTTAGAAGTACAAAAAGCCACGTCAAAACACCCTATTCGTGATGTCTTATTTAATAAACTTAGAGATGACTTAGAAATAGCTATCAATAAAGACAAAAAACGTAGGATTTTTGAAAAAAACGCAACATTTAACCTAAGTGCTTCAACTTGCCTTGAACTCATAAAAACATTTGAAAAAATTAACCTTAGCTCTATAGATGAAGACTTGAATGGTAGGATGTTTGAGGTCTTTTTAAATGCAGCAGTAAGGGGGAAAGCCCTTGGTCAATATTTTACTCCACGTCCAGTAGTAGATTTTATGACTCGTATAGCTTTGCATGGGATAGATATCGCAGACCCACCTAAAGTCCTTGATGCATGTGCAGGAACTGCCGGATTTTTGATTGAAGTCATGGCATATATGGTATCTTGGCTTAGAGATGATACAAGGTTCAATAATAAACAACGGGAAGCACTTAGAAACAAAATTTGTAATGAACAATTATTTGGCATAGAAGCAAATGAGCGAGTTGCTAGGATTGCCAGAATGAATATGTATCTTCATGGAGATGGTGGCAGTCATATCTTTCAGGGTGATGGATTAGATGAATTACCTGAAATTACAGATGATATGTCAGATGAGAGAAAAACGGAAATAGAAGTTATAAAAAAGGAAATAACGGAAAATAACTTTGATATTGTTTTAACAAATCCACCTTTCAGTATGGTATACGCCTGCAAAAACACTGATGAAGCAAAGATTTTAAAACAAAGACATATTGCGGCTAATATGAATAGCGCTAAATCTAATATACTGTTTTTAGACCGTTATTATCAGTTGCTTAAATCAGGTGGGGAATTGTTGTTAGTTATTGATGATACTGTTTTGAATGGTACAAATCAACATAAGGTTAGAAAATGGATAATAGATAGGTTTGTCATTTTAGGTGTTCACTCATTGCCATTTAATGCTTTCTTCAAAGCAAAAGCAAATATTAAAACCTCCATATTGCACTTACGTAAAAAAGTTTCTAAAGATGACCGACAAGGACATATTTTTATGTCTATTAGTAACAATATAGGACATGATAATTCATTACGAGATACTTTGGAGCGAAATAATTTAACGGATATTTTAGTTACCTATCTCGAATGGAAACGAACGGGTAACTTAGATACTGTTATTAAGGAAAATCAAAACCAAAATGAAAACCTTGAATGTCCTGAACAAATTTGGATTTTAGAACCCGATGAATTAAATAATAACAGACTTGATGCTTTCTTTTATTCTCCTGAATTAAAGAAAGCATGGGCAAATATGAACTCTCTTTCTGAAAAGGGATTAGTGGAAATAGTTAAGGGGAAAGACATACAAAGAAAAAAGAAAATAAGTGCTGAAGAAAAGAAAAAAATGAACGAATCAGATACCATGTTTAAGTATATAGAAATTGGTAATGTTACAGATTACGGGCTTCCTGTGAACTATTTAACTGATAAATTTAAGAATTTACCATCCCGTGGGCAATATCAAATTAAGGAAAATGATGTGCTCATGGCAATTAATATTAGTTCCAGAGGAACAGCTGTGCTAGGAACAACCGAAATGGATGGTTTTGTTTGTACTTCTGGTTTTTGGGTTTTTGGTACAAAAACCCAAGAGGATTCCATGTTGCTATGGTATGCTCTCAGGGGAGATGTTTGTAGAAAACAGATTTATTATTTAGCTCAAACAGCCAGTCAACCTGAATTAAAAGAAGAAGCTTGGAATAAACATTTCCTTATTCCACTTCCAAAAGGTGCAGCACGAATTAAAGCATTAAATACGTTAAAAGAATTTCACTCAAGCCTAAGAAAAATGTTACATGCTAAAGAAGTTCGACTTAAAATAACTTAATTTCTTTTTGTGGTATAATACGTATACGTGTACATTTATTAAAAGGAGAAAGGTTCTTAATGAGTAACTTTCATCTTGATCAATACAAAGTGTTTGCACATGCTGATAAGTTGGTGCAGCTAAACATAGCTGGTGATGTGACGCCTGTTACTGTCTATGTGGAACTTACTAATAAGTGTACTTTTGCATGTCCTTGGTGTGCTGTGCCAAAAGGTAAGGATATTTTAGGCATGAAAGAAATACGTTCGTTAGTATACGAACTGGCACAAAACAACATAAAAAACGTTGTGCTTACGGGAGGCGCACCATTTTTACATCCCAATTTTTCTGAAATTGTGGGTTTATTTAATGCAGCACGGCTTATTGTTGGAGTTGAGACTACATGCGATATTAGTTTGGGTTCTGCTTTTACATCCCTTGCTGAGCGTACTGCATGGGTAAAAATTCCAATAGAAACACTTGATGCCCAAAAATTTAACGATTTGCGGAAGTGTACTGGTGCACGGTTACAACAGATTTTGTTGAACACAAAGTTCTTAAAATCTTGTAGAGATGTGATTGCATCTTCCTGTCAATTAATAGTGGAAGTAAAATATTGTGAATGCAATGCTGAAAATATCACGGAAATAGCAGAGGCATTACTGAGCATGGGGATGGATGCTATGCATTTGGTGCCGTTAAATTTACCAGATGGTAAGGTATTCACACGCGGTATAAATCGTTATTTGTTTTTGAGTGAAAAAAAATGGTATAATAACTTTAGGGTTCTTATACCTAATTCACTATGTTACGCAAATAAAGCGCGTGATTATGATAAATGTGTAGCGCACAAACTTACATCATACATTGCTAGTGATGGCAATGTATATTTATGCAAGAACTACCGCGGCGTACCAGATTATTGTTTTGGGAATATTGCTCAGTACTCATTCTCAGATATTTGGGATGGCATGCTACGTACAGATATAATGAGAAACTTGCAAGTAAATAAATGCCCTATAAATTGCTGTGGTGACGCTACAAATAGAGCACTGCAAATCTTAGAAACGCCTAAACAAATTTTTTTATGAGGATAGTATGTCTTTCACCCCTGAGTGGAACCTTAACAAGCCCGCAGAGGGCACTGTTAATTTTGATGACGCTCTAAATGACGTGATCAGTGATATAGATGGCTTGTTGGGTGGAGGTACTATTACTGCAGGAGAAAATTTAGCGGTCAAAGACGTAGTTGGCATTAAAAGTGATGGCAAAGCCTGGAAAGTTGCCGGTGGCGGCCCTACAGTAGCCACTGCATTTGTGCGTATTGCTGGAAATGCAGAACTCCCGTGTATGGTGCAGACATCTGGAAGATTAGGTGGATTTGTTGGACTAACACCTGGCACGAATGTATGGTCGGATGGTGCAGGCAGTATTACCCAAACTAAACCTAGTACAAACCCACAAAAATTAGGTGTTGCCAAAAGTGCAACAGTTATTGAAATACAAATTTCCCCCCCTGAAGATTCAACCATTGTAAAAGCCACATCAAATAATCAAAAAATAGCATTCGGAACAGCAGTTGTCACTGGCCAAAGTTTAGAAATCGTTTCTGGATTAGCAACTGTAGAAAACGTTGTTGCAAGTTTATCCGCAGGAAGCACACCATACGAGCCGACGCTCAATGAAATGGGCGTGCGTGTGCAGCTAAGTGCTACCGCGGGTAAATTTCACATATATGTGTCAAAATTAGATGGATCGTCATCTGGGCGCTGGGTAGCAGGAACAACTGCACGTGATGTTTATTGGTTCGCGGTAGGTACCTAATTTATCAGTTTGAAGTGCTTGTCATTTTCTTAGCACTTGCACTCATAAATTCTTTTAGTATTAAAATATGGTGTTTTTGCAACTATAGAAGGTAGTTATGAACGGATGGTTATGTTTTTCAGTAACTTTATTTGTTTTTGTAGTTGGTTGTTTGATATGTATGTGCGTTGAAGATATAGATTGGAACAATGGGTATTGTTCAACATGTGGAAAGCACTGGAAGCTTTTTGATATAGATAGGCAGCGTGGAGACGGGTACACATGTACGCATTGCAATATTTTCATTTGGCAATCGTGGAGAAAGAGGCGATGAAAGAAAAGACCTCCGCTAATTTTTCTGGATGTAAAGAGTGTTTAGAAATACGCCAAAAAGAGGCCAGAATCCCTAAGGGCGTTACTATTTCTGTTGACGTATTGCCAGAAGGTATTGAAGGCTTTTGGAAAATATTATGCAAAGAGCCCGGAAAGAATTAATCATGGCAGACAGAATAGTGTTTTAAAAAAGATTAAGGAGAGGGAAGCATGGATGTCGCTAGGTGTATTGGCTTCATTGTTTTTTTGTGTCTACTTTTAAAACGAGCTGTAGACACAAAAAATTCTTGTGGGAAAAAAGAGCATCTTGGATTTTGGATTGAAGTTGAAAGTCTTGAAAGTGGGGTTATTTTTGAGTCAGACCAGAGAGAAAAAGGTGGAATATTGTGGGAAGTGCACAGAATAGAAAACGGGGGGAAATTGCTTTTCCGCGCAAATAAAGACCCTTGTACAACGGCTATAGTAAAAGTAAATAATAACAAGGAGTATCAGAGGATGGACGTGGTATACAATCACAAATCCAATAGAATAACTCTGTTTAGTTGTGATGAAAAAGTAAACAGGTTTTGGTTCTATCAATGGTGGCTCAAAGGGTTATTTAGGAGGGCTATTGCATGACAGATACGCAATGTATTATTTATATTTCAACAATATCCGTGCTATTTGTTAGTTCTCTTGTTCTGGCAATATGGCCACTTGTAATATCACTAATACTTCGCATAAAAAAAATATTTACAAGAAAGGCTCCACCCCCTTCCGTGTGGTGGGCTGTAGATTTTGTAGCGAGACATGTAGAAGGTGAGAAAAATCAAAGAAAGACAAAAGAAAAAGGGTTCTGCGTACATTGGTTCGATTGGCCAATAAGCGATGCGGATATTAAGGCATTATATAAAATTCCAGAACTTTTCGGATTAGATTAAAATATCATGGCATATAAGGAAACAAGAGAAATACACGCTATCCCAGTATCAAGTGGTTGGGAAACTTGGGAGCCCCCACATGGAGAAGCAGGAGGGGTTGTTGTAAATTGGCGCACTCTAGCTAACGGAGATTCCAATGGATAATGAAGCATCAAGCCAAAACAAGTTTGATGGCCATATAGATAACTTGGTCACAAGAGATCACCAGTTCACAGATAATGAAATAACAGGTGATATGTTATACAAAGAAATTCTTTTAGACTCTATAGGACGCAATATATTAGCAGAATTGGAAAGTTTTAAAGATGGCCGACATATTAGAAATATCAGGAATAAAAACAGCGCATAAGCTAAACGACGCAGGCTCATGGCTGGACATGACAGCCAGTAATGACGATTTAACAGCAATTGGTACGGTTGTAAATACTGTCGGTCATGGTGGTTCTGCCGGTACCGCCGCTCTGTTTGCAGCATCAAGTCTTACATCTTCGCAAAGTCTCCTTACCTCTCCATCTAACATCGCACAGTATGGCAATACCCTTTTTCTTATGGCATGGGTAAATTTACCTTCACTTACAAGCCAGAATATTATTTCAAAATGGGGCGGCGGTCAGAGTTCTTACAGACTATATTTTGACGGTACAGATTTTATTTTTGAATTGTCGGCAAATGGTTCAACGAATTTTGTGTCTCTCCATTCAAGAGATGTAATAGAAGTTGATACATGGTATCCGGTTATTTGTACTTATAACCAAATACAGGCAAAAATACATATAGGGCAGTTCTCAACAACTGTGCAAGCAAGTTCGGCGCTTTTTTCTTCAACGGCAGTTTATACGGTCGGCGGCGGAACTGCAAAAATAGACGATATTGCCGCAGGCACGGATGTTCCTACAGAATACGAACTGGCAAGAATTGTTTTGGCAGCCGACGATCATCAATTTCCTAAACTCACAAAGACCGATGAAAAATTTGTTAATGAGTCGGGGATTTTATCATCTACAAATAGTGTTTTAAACCAGATAAAACCAAAGAAACTTGGTAAGATTATCGATGTAGGCTCTGCTGGAAAGCCTGATAAAAAGCGTGCTATTTTGCCGTATTTCAGAAGAATTGACGATCAGAAATATATACTAACATATGCAGGGCTGTATGATGACAGCCTTATTATTCGTGATCATGTAATATGCTTAGCGTATAGCACAGATATAGAATCTGGATGGACAAAACCAAACCTGAACACTGATAGTGTTTTTGGTATGAACCGAAACACATCTTTGCTATGGAGGGGTGATAGCGGCGCTAACAATGTTATCTCTTCTCATCCTGACATAAACAGGACAAATCTTGTAGGTCAGTGGTATCTTGACGAAGGAAGCGGAAACAGACTTGATATAAGCGGCAGTGGTTACAACCTTGCGCCTGGCGGTACTCCGCTTCCTGTAAACGCAAAAGGACATCATGCCAGTAATCAATCAGCCTTAAATCGTAATGCCTCTTGCGATTTTTCTGGCGGAACAAATTATCTGACTATAGCCAATACGAATACAAATGCGCCGCTGCTGAACAATACCGGAGCGTTTAGTGTTTCGTTTTGGTTTTATAATTCAGGCGCTACAACAAACAGGTTATTGGTGTCAAAAGACGACAACTCTACTCAAAGATCGTGGCGCGTTTTTATTTCATCTTCAAATCAAATTATAGCGCAGGTTTTCGGAGCTTCTACCTCTCCAAGCATTACATCTGCTTACCCGCTTGGGGCAGGATGGTATTTCGTATGTTTCAGATATGACCAGACTAATAATTTACTTCGTTTAAGATACAATTATACGGATGCCACACCTGTATCTTTTACAGATGGGGCAATTTTAAGCACAACCTCCGATTTTACAATTGGGATTGTAGATGACAAAACATCTTTCCCGCATGACAGCAAAGTAAACGATATGCTTTTCTATACATCTTGCATAACTGATTCCGAAGTAGATGACATATCGTACAGAGCGGATAATTTTACCCCACCATTGCAGCGCACAAACCATGCAATTATTCAAGATGGCTCTAAAGAATATCTTTTTGTAAATGCAGGAGACCAAAGCCCGCCCGTTATTGGCAGCGGCTGTATTAGTCATGGCGGATGCCATGTAAATAGCGTAGGCGCTGATGATATCTTAAATATTAACGATAAGACGCTGACACAGCTTTACTTCGGTCCTGATATGGGCTTAGGCGGCAGCTTTAACGACCTTTTTATAACTGGTGTAATTAAAGACCCAAGAGACCTTTACAGGCCGTGGAAAATATATAACCAATATGCTATCTATGCACCTGGCTATAGAAGGTTTGCGGTACTGTCATCAAAAACAATCTCCGGTACGTATGAAATGGACAACAGAGACCAGGGGGGATTTACCGCAGCAGCCGGGAGTATGTCGCTTGCCAGGGTGTATGACCCAAATATATTAAACGAAATTCATGGTGTTCAGGCTTATTACGATACAAACGCCCAGGTTATTGACGGCCAAACACAGCGTTGGATTAACGCTGGTGGTTACGACGGGTTTGTAGATATTGTCCCAATGTTTTCTGACAACGGTTACGGCTTTGAGCGTACCGGCGGATACGACTATTCGTTAGTGGAGCTTGGAAGATGGGGTATTGACGAAGATGGCGGCTCTGTATTTTCATCGATAGGGAATATCCATATAGATGATACGACAAATCAAGGGACATATGTAATTTATTCCGCTTCAGCCAATCCGCAGCAGACATCTACGCTTGACATCCAAACAACCATACACTTAGTGAAATGGGGACTTAATCGTCAGACATCGAGGTGTCATTCATTATGGAGAGGTAATATCTGTTTGTGGCCGCTGTCTGATTTATCCGATAAAAGCGGTAATATAGTTCCAAAGTCTGGCGGAGGCTCTTGGAATAACAACTTAACTGAGTCGCTGTCTCCGCCCACAGCAGCAGCCGGACACAGCGGAACGCCCAACACGGCAAAACAATTCACAAGGGCGTCTTCACAATATTTGAAACTTCCGTTTGCAGATGCGGTGGGGTTTCCTATAGTAGACCGATTTACTTGCACAGGCTTTATAGAATTAGATTCTACTGGTTTATGGCAAACAGTCATCCAGCAAGATGTATTGAATGACTATAATTTTGTAATTCAGGTTGACACGCTAAACAAACTAAGGTTTTCCATGACCCATGATGGAGACTGGACAACGGCCACACTGGTAACGAGCACAACCGTATTCACAACAAGCGTATCTTACCATTTTGCTTGTGTGGCCGACGGGACAAACCTAAAGATGTATATAAATGGGGTAAATGAGTCTAACACTGCTTTTACACGTAACCCGGCTGACCCATATTTAATATGGGGATCGCATGCCGATATATACATAGGATCGTCAGGAGGTGTGAGTAACTTTTTAGACGGTAAGTTGGACGACCTGGGTTTATGGGCAAGGGCGTTGACCGGAGCGGAAATAACCACATTATCAAATCCTACCGGCACGGACGATTTTAATCTTGCGACTGACTCAGACCTGCCTACAAGAGTTATTGCCGGAAATGTACCTGGGCTGACAATAAATGGGCAGGGCAACCTCGGACAAATTACAGCCGCAGTCATAGACCCATCTACTGGCCTGCCGTTTGCAGGTTTCGATCATTCAGATTTTGTTACATTTACAGGTGATGAACTCGCGCATGTGGGCATATGGACAGGAGGCTCAGACCTTACGCGCCTAGGTCATATTATAATAGAATTTGAACTAACCAGGAATGCACAGATTTACGGATATCAAGCTCAGGGCGTCACGAGTGTTGCTATGGCATCTTATTATTATAGTCGGAGAAGAAGATAATGCGGTTTTTAAGGCAAAGTACACAAACTAAAATTCTGGTCGGCCCTTTTCCAGACGTTACACTACCTGATGTTGCTGAAACGGAATTAGTGCTAAGTGGTATGGATGATGCAAGTCTTGTTAAACATGAGGCTGTTGCTGTAGTAGATTTAGTCAGCCGAACATGGTCACATGTCCGAGGAGGCCAATTTAATATTACACTAACTACTTCTGATCTTGATACTGTTGGAGTACTTAGAGTATTTTTCAGAAAAGAAAGCACGTTCTTAATGGTATGGGAAGACTTTTTAGTGCTACCTGCCAATACATATGACGCACTCATTGCAGGTACAGATACTTTGCAAACTGATGTGATTGAGCTTGCGGGCACTACGCAGTCTTTAACCGATTTAAAAGATTTTGCAGACGCAGGCTATGACCCTGCCACGAATAAAGTACAGGGTGTTGTGCTTACAGATACTGCTACGAGTGTCACCAATGATGTCGGTATTACACAAGTGGGCGCGGATAAGGTTTGGGCTACAACCGTAAGGGCACTCACAGATAAGGCTGGATTTGCATTATCTTCGGCAGGTGTGTTGTCTATATGGGGTGCGTTAACATCAGCATTAACTACAGCGGATAGTATTGGTAAGAAACTTGCAGATTGGGTATTAGGAAGTGATAACCGTTCTCTAGTATCAGCAGATGAGCATACATCTGGTGTGACGGTTGCCGGCGTTTCAAACTTAACATCAGGGAGTGGCTCCGTAAACACAACGGCGGAATCTTTTACTTTAACGTCAGGTTCTGTAGTTTCCGGTTCTGTAACAGACACAGAACAGCTAGATGATGTGGAACACCAAATTGATGATAATGCGGGTGGTACTATAGATGTCTATTACCAATTCGATGTGTCGTCTACAGGTGTACCTACAGAAGTGACAATTGATGGTAGAGTTGTTGGTTCAAATGCTAGTTTAGCGATGTATGCATGGAACTTTGGCGGTGCTGCATGGGAGATAATAGGGCAGTTTGGTGGGCAGGCAGGCCCCGCTAATCAGCAGCGGAGCTACAAAATGTTGACCAGGCACGTGGGTACTGGTGCAGATCTAGGTAAAAGCCGTGTCAGATTTTACGGTACGGGCTTGACGTCTCCTGATTTATATGTCGATAGAATTTTAATATCATATTCTATAATTAATCAATTCATTGGTTATGCGAATGGTTCTGTATGGATTGATACTGTACATGGTACGGCAGGTACAGTATCCTTTTACAATGGTTACGCAGATAACCCAAGTGCAAATTTGGCGGACGCTTTAGTGATAGCAGGTAATGTAGGTTTAACTATTCTTACTGTATCCAATGATAGCAGTATTACACTAGCAGCATCTTTAATAGATTTTGTGATTCATGGGCACGGTTGGGTATTGGCGCTTGGTGGACAAGATATTACTGGCACACATATTCAAGGTGCACAAATTAGTGGTATTGGCACTGGTACTGGTGAGATACATGTAGCACATTGTACTTTAGGTGATGTAACATTACCACCGTGTTATGTGCATAATGGCCCGTTAGCCGGTACATGCATAATAGGGTCAGCAGGCACATATACATTTGATCAGTGTTTTTCACAAGTGGCAGGTTCTGGTACGCCCACATTAGACTTTAGTGCAACCGTAGGTGATACCGCTGTGAATTTTCGTCATTATAGCGGTGGTATTGAAATAGAGAATATGGGGCAGCTTGGTGTAGACACGATGTCTCTTGAAGGGCATGGACAATTAGTGATAAATGCTAATTGTACAGGTGGGACTATCAGTGTCCGCGGGCATTTTAAAATTACCGATAACAGCGGTGGCGCTGTTACTATTAATGAAGATGCTAATTTTACAACTGCAAATGTCAATGCTGAGGCAGACACCGCGTTGTCTGATTACGCTCCTGCAACCGCAGCAGCACTAAATACACATGATGGTAAACTCGATATTGCTCAAGCAGATTTAGATGCAGTCACGGGCGTAGATGGTGCAACACTCGCAACGGCACAGGCTAATTATGCTCCTGCGACAGTAGCCGCACTTGCTACGCATGATGGTAAGCTTGATTCAGCCATGGGTGCCACTTTTAATACAGTCACCGATAGTTTAGAGGCTTTGAGAAATCGTGGCGATGCCGCTTGGATAACAGGCGGAGGCGCAGGGATAACACAAATAATAAACCTTACTCCCTTTATACCACTATCTATAGACGTGGCAAATACGTCGACCGTGCGTTTAGGATTGATGTTGTTAAACTCAGTTGATGATCTTCCTTCAACTGCGGAAATAACACCAGGCACAATAAGCATTGATAGGAAAGCTGCGGGTGGGACTGCATGGATTCCTGTAGTCACAAACGCAGCAATGCTGGAAGTTGCGGGTATGGTTTACTATGATGAGGTGTTCAACGCAGCAACAGGGTACGTAGCAGGCGACTCAATAAGAGCTACATTTAAATCCGTCAGTATAACCGCCGATGCTAATACGTTTGAAATAGTAGGTGCTACAGGCGTATCATTTCAAACGCATATTCGTGAGACTATGCGTGGTACAGACAGTGGAGCAACAGCTACTGCCCTAAATGCACATGATGCTAAACTTGATATCGTAGACACAAACGTAGATACTGTACTTGCAGATACTGCGGAGTTGCAGAGTTCTGGTGTCAAGTTGTCCGCGCAGGGAAAAAGTGATGTTAACACAGAGGTCGTGGACGCCCTTGGTGTAGACACCTTGTCGGAGCTGGCACAAGGACAGCCGCCTGCAACCCCAACGTTGAAAACTGCGATAATGTTTTTATATATGGCTCTGCGTAATTACGCGCCGCAAACAGGTTCGGAAGTAGCCATATATAATGATGCGGGGGTGAAAATAGCAAAAGCCACAGTAAGTGATGACAATGTCACGTTTGTAAAAGAAAAATTTGTATCGGGTGCATAATGGCTATAGACACAGAAAATAAAAGACGTTCCGCACTCTCTAAAATTTGGTATAAGTTTTTCCCTGTGCCAGATGGTACAATAGACACAGGTGATCGGCGACAAGCAGCAGGTTATTATAGGGGAATTGTAACAGCAGCACCCGCGACTATAGTAGTGAGCATAGTTGATGTTTCGTTAAGTGCACATACCCGAATATCTGAAGGTTCTATAGATAATGTAAATATAGCAGTAGAGGCGACTTATGGTTAAGAAAAAATTTACTTTAGGTACAGCCGTCCGCGTGAGTATTGAGACGCGTGATAAGGATAACGTATTAACAAATGTGACCTCCGCATCAATTACTGTTACTGATCCTGTTAGTTCTAATAAAGTGACAGATGCTAGTATGAGTAATGAAACTACGGGTAAATATTTTTACACATTTCAATCTGCTATTACAGATGCAGGCGGCATATATACTGTGAAAATAGTTGTTGTTTCCGGCGGTTATACATCAAGGAAAAATATTGAGCTATTTTTATTGAGGGACACTGTAGATGCATAATATAGGTTTATTTGAATCACGTGTACAACACGTGATAAGAGAAGGCATACATCGCGTTTCAGAAGAGGGCATGCTTACTTGGCTGAATCAAATAAAGAAAAACTGGGATTTTTATAACGGGCAGCAAATGCAGTATTTAGAGCCTTACCCTGGTGAGAAAATCGAAGAGTTTAATGCTAAAAAGAAGTGCCCTTTTAACTATACAGGTGCTGTTGTCGATGAATACATCGCAGGTGTATATGACATGCCCGTTGCACGCACATTTAAAAGTGACGTTAACAATGACATAATGAAAAAAATAACTGATAAATTCCCTTTTGACCCATTTTTTAAAAAAGTGCAGAAAATAGCAGAAATTTCTGCGTTATGTGGCGTCATAATAAGGTTTGATGAATTAAGCAAGCAGTTATTTTTAGAAGAAATACCTAGTGAGTACGTCAAAATATACCAAAATAAAAAATATGCAGATGGTGTGGAACACGTGATTATAGCGTATCCATTTGATAATGAAGATGGTGAAGGCATAAAAACACGTATTGAAGGGTGGTCACGAGAGCATGTAGTGGTATATGAAACCGACGGGAAAAACACAAGGGAAGTTTATACAGCAGAAAATGAACTTAAGGATGAGCAGGGACTACCATTTATACCGATTGTGTTTTTCAGACCAGATGAAGATATCCATTCGCCCTATGGACACACCAATATTGATACAATTGTAGAAATAAATCACACATACAATAGTATGTGGATGGATATTATGCGCACTATTCAAATGCAACAGTTCTCCTTGCTATTCTTAAAACGTCCTATAGACGATAGAGGTGAAAAACCTAAGCCGCTTACCATAGCACCTACACGAATGATAGAAGACGGCCACAAAGATGCCGATGCAAAATATATTACACCCGATCCTAAAATAAACGAGTCTTTAGAGGGTTTGTACAGACTAAGGGAAGAACTTTTAGATTTGTCGAAAGTCCCGATTGAAGTTATGGGTGCAGGCACAAAACGTGGCGTAGAGGCCGCGGCTACCTTACGTTTGAAAAAAATGCCCTTAGACCGTGTCTGGAAAAAGCGGAAGACCGCGTATAGTGTGCCAGAAAGGGAGTTGGGCAGAAAACTCATACTTATGGCAAAAGCTGTATGGGATGAGGGTGACTTCTCGGATTTGTTCCCTCAAATTGACTACAGTGAAGCTATGCAACCGACGGATCCTAAAGAGAAAATGGAATCCGAAGCTTTCGACTTGCAATTGGGGCTAACAAACCCATTTAAAATGTATCTGGATCGTGATCCGGATATTGGCGGGATTGACGAGGCCAAAAAAGCTGTCCAGAATAATTTTGCACTTACTCAAGAAGCGCTGGGCAACATCCCTTCCGCTAAAAATTTAACGAATCCTAAAGAGTCCGTAGATGACTTTGTAGAAAGAATTAAACAATTTAAGCAAATATCGCACGCAGTAGCTGACAAACTATAATGTCATTAAAAACTTTAAAAGAAAATATAGAAGGTAAGGCTAAAGCTAAAGAGCAATACATGCGTAATATACGTGATATGGCCTTTGACATAGCAAATAAGGCGGGAAAACCCATAAAACGCGTCTTGGACACAACTATAGGCGAATTACAAGTTAATGATGAGGGCATTATAAAAAAAACGCAGCAAAATAAAAAATTGATTAATGACGCCTCACGCGTTATTAATCGAGAAGTGGTGGCGCACAAGAAACGGATGGATAAGGCGTTAACTGCTGTAGGTGTAGTAACAACAAGTCTGCATAAACACTTAAAAGAAAAAGACACTGTGTATATAGGCAGGGATAAATACACAGCGTTTGCCAATCTTAGCGACGATACCATAGAGGATGCAAAAACGTTACAAAAAGAAGTTATAAAAAAGAATGCTATAGCACAAGTTAAAGCCACACAATACATTAAAAGTAGCCTACAAGCGGGATATTTGTTTAATTTAACAAAACAGGCTTTACAAAATAAAGTATTCTCCAATAGCGAATATATAAATACGGGTGTTAATTCAACGATGTTTTCAGAATCGTTAAATACACTAAACGCACATGGCGGGAGTATTTTAAATTTCTATACAGAAGTAGGAGGAACGCAGCAAGAAGGGCTGCGCCAGGTTGTTAATTCAAATCCTATGGATGCACGTACAAAGCCTATATGCGCAGCGGCAACGTTGGCGGGGATTATAAGTATAAAAAATATGGAGAAAACATACGGTGTACCACCACGTATGTTGTGCAGATGCGATTTACTTTATATTAAAGAAGAATGGAAAGACATACAAAAGGATGTTGAGGCTCTTATTGCTGAGCAGAAAGAAAAATGGCGAGATACTTTAACAACAGCAGCCAGACGTAAAGATGGCCATTTTTATGCAAGTGTTGAAGAGCAGTTAAATGTACTCTCAAAAGATTATACCCCTAAAAAATTTGAAGCTACAGCCCTCCATTCCTCAAAAATGCGTCTACTGAACAAGGGGGAGTTTGACGAACTTTTAAAAAATTTTAAGAGTTCTTATGCCATGCGTTACAGCACGCCTATAAAACTGCATTCTGGTGCAGCTTTTGCATCATTTACAAATGAAATAAACGATGCAAGCACACGTATACGTCAAACAGGCGTACGGGAAATTGATTTTTCAGATGTACCCAGTGCAAAAATGGCAACAATTACTGCTGACGCAATGGAGGACTTAGTACGTGCAGGATATACACCACCTACACGTATTTTAGTCAGAAGCCCAAAGTCCGATGCGTATTTAAAAAGAAAAAAAAGTGTAGTGGCTTATTTTGATCACACTAACGATTCTGTCATTTTTAATAAACAGAGCAAACTGGCATGGTGGAATTCTAAGACCAAAAATAAGTATACTAAAGAAGGCTTTTTGTCATCAGACAATCCTAAGCATACAGTGTTTCATGAGGTTGGACACGTGAACCACTTTAAGAAACTCAAGCGTAGGGGTTATCAAAAGGCAAGGGATTTAGTAATTCCAAAGGACGCGCAGCCTGCCGTTACAGCGCGAGTTAGCGCATATGCCAGTACCAATGCCGCGGAATTTGTAGCAGAAGTGTTCGCTGGAAAGATGAGTGGGATAACTTATGATATGGAAATAATGCAACTTTACGATAGATTAAAAGGAATTTAATGTGATTTATCCACAATGTGCAAATTGTAGGAATTTTTTTTTAAATAAGATGCCCAAGCGTGCATGTAAGGCGTTTGCTGAAATTCCTAAAGCTATTTGGGACGGTGTACATGACCATATTAAAGCATACCCAGGAGATAATGGTATTAGATATGTCAAGAAGGCGCAGTAAATGGTTGTACTTTTAACACCTGAAAAAAAATTAGATGTTTTTCTAATGATGGTTGAAGTTTTAAGTGTCTTTTGGACATTTAGGCACCAAGACATACGCATTTCCGGCATAGAAACAAGCACGGATTTAGACCATTTATTTAACAATGGAATCACACTTGAGTATAAAAAAGATGCCTTTCTACGAAAAATTCTAGCAGCACTAGGTAATAAAAAGTTCAACTTCAAAGTAAAATATAAGGTGCCGCATGTTCCCACCAGAAGTTAAGTTATTATTACAATATGGATCAACACCTGTGTTGCTCATTTTGTGTTTTTATGTAGCACAAATACACGCAGATTTTAAAAAAATTAGGCTAAAACAAGCATCTTCTGAAGCAGCGTTTAGAAAATTAGAAAAAGTACAAATAACAGAGCGTGCTCAGGCGAATAGCTGGCAGACACAAGTTAAAAAAGTCGATGATAAAGTTGACCAAGCAACTTGTAATAAGAATGTAACCATTTTGAATACACAAGTATGTAAAATTGTTGAGAAAGTTGACGGCATCTCAAGCGAAATAGCATACATAAAGGGCGAATTGAAAATTTTGATAAAGGAGATTAGACTAAATGGTAAAACTTAATAGCAAGGGGCGTGCACATGCACGCAAACTTATCAGTGATGATAAGGTTGATAAAACAAGTGACTGGGACATAAGTGCGGATGATGAAAATAAGTTGCTTAATGATCCACCTGATTTTGCTAAGTATGGCACATGGTTTTTAGGTGTGGACGATGCAGAAAATGCAGATACAAAAGCCCATTATAAATACCCTGTGGGAAAGAACGGAAAAATTTACCGTAAAGCGTTGACTGCTGTCAGGCAACGTGCAGGTCAGCGAGATGCAGATGACATTTTTGACGCAGCGGGTAGCATGTTAGACTTGTTAGATCGGAAAAAGAACACGCCCGAAAAAGAAAAAAATGATATAATACCTAAAGAAAACAAAACACAAGAAGCATTAGATGCTATTGAGCATATGATGAACATGGCTTAATTAAACTTTTGAATGTCAAGAACATTGAGGGAGTACCTTATGAAAGATGATGATGGTGCAACACAAAAAAGATTAGGTGCTTTAGAAGCGCGGACTACACAGCTAACAGAAAAGATAGCAGAGTTAAAACAAGCAAATGCTGTTTTAACTCAAGAAAACGCATCATTTAAAGAAGATGTAACCGCCGCAAAAAAAGAAGTAGCTGAAACTAAAAAAACGCTTGAAGAGCAAGAAAAGGCGTTTAAAGTGCAACTAACAGAAGTGGAAAAAACAACTACTACACTGCAAGAAGAAAAGGGCAAGGTCGAAAAAGAAAACGCATCATTAAAAGAAAAGCAAGAACGTAATGACTTACTCTCGGCAGCTACTAAACACATGGGTGATTATAAGTTTAAGAATACCTTTGAAAAACTTGGATTCGAAAACAGCGTGTTGCAACAAGTTGATGGTAAATATCTAAGCGATGATCAAATAATGAAGTTGTGCACAGATTTTCTCAAGGATGCGCAGCCTCCTACCGAGGGTAGTGGAGATAAACCTCCTGCTGCAAATAGCGGAGATAAACCTCCTGCTGCAAATAGCGGAGATAAACCTCCTACCGGTGCTTCTAAAAATGAGTTAGCACAACAAGTGGTTACCTTACTCAGTAAACCTAAACCGACATTTGAAGAAATCAAGCAAATAAAGACGTTACAAAATCAGATAGAAACTATGGAATAACACAGTACTATAATATTAGACGACTTCAGTCGCAAGGTGCGAGGAAAGTACATGGGACAGTTCGATGGATGGACAACAGAAAATTTCATAGAGGAAATTAAAAAGCTACGTAAAGAAAATGGTGATCGGCGTGCTAAAGCTAAAGTAGAATTAGATAATTACACGGAACTTGCTGCAAAAAAAGATGAAGAAATAGTAAAACTCGCAAGTACTTTAGAAAGCACTAATAATGATTATGAAAAACTCCAAAAAGAAACTAGCGCAGAACAATTTATCCCACTAAGCAGTGTGGAATTACTGAAAAAGCAATATGCTGATGAAAAAAGCACGTTAGAATCCGACTACACGAAAGTGCGACATGATTTAGCACAAGCCCATTTGATGAAAAAAGTGTACAATCTAATATACACTAAAGGGTACAAATTTAAAAATGAACATGAGCGTAAGGGTTTTGAAGTAACAATCCTAAGCAATAAAGAAGATGGTAGTCCAAAAAGTGAGGATGACGTCCAATTAGAAGTAAACAACTTTTTAAAAGATAATTATAAGCATGTGTCTTTACCACCGGCAGGCCAGGTGCCTAATAAGGCGGATTACGCAGGAGAAATAGCCCGTTTGTTGAACAAACCAACATTGACTCCTGAAGAAATAAGGAAAGTACATGCATATGAAGCACTGATAGAACAAAATAGAACATAGTGCAGAACACATAGAGATTGATTCTCTCATTTAAATGTTGGTTTGATATCGGCATAAACAAAACATTATAAAAACTTAAATGAGGAGATTTTAGTTATGGCATGGGCAATTAATGCAAATACGGTAACTGATTTGACTAAATGGATACCGTCCGTATGGTCACGTTTGGTTTATCTCGAAGCACAAGCACAAATGCTTTGGGAAAAATACACAGGCGAAGAAGGATCAGGAATGCCGGTTATTAGAAAACGCGATCTTTTTAATGAAGCAGGAAACACTATAAAGATCTCGCAGTTGGCAAACCTAACCGGCGCAGGTGTTTCCGGTGAAAGCACGCTTCAAGGCAACGAGGAAAAGCTGTCGTTGCGTGAAATCACTACAAGTCCAGAATGGTATCGGCATGCTGTAGCAGACACGTCCAAAGCCGACACGCAAATTACCCAAGATTTCCGTGAAAAAGCGCGATTGGCACTGGGTAGGTGGATGGCTAAAAAAATGGACACTGCTAAATGGACAGCAGCACAAACACTCACTGCTGCTGGCTTTACTGCGTCTGTTATCACATCCATTTATGGTGGAGATGCCACATCTGTAAACACTATAGATGCTGCGGATACTTTCAGTGTCGAGACAATCAGACAGGGCGTGAACAAGCTGGAAGCAAACGATATTGATAAAATCGGTAGAGTTAACGGTGCTGATGGTTATTATGTGTGTTTAATCAACACACACCAAAAATACACGTTGATAAAAGACTCTGAATGGTTAACTGCACAACGTGAAGTAGGCCCGCGCACCCCTGACAACCCTCTTTTTTCAAATATTCTTGGACATTATGGCGGTGCTGTAATAGCCACTACAAATCAATGTCTGCGCACACTTAACGCTAACTCCCCCACGGTGTACACAGCAAGGGCGCTCATGCTTGGTGCAGAAGCATTATGTGAGGGCTTGAGTGAGGATATAGGCTGGAAAGAGCAAGAAACTGATTACGGTTTCGTAAACGGGATTGCGGTCAAAGCCGCTTGGGAAGATAAAGTTATGAACGAAAAAGCAATTGTTCATATCGTAACAGCAGCGGAAGACCCCACAGCTTAATAACATTTAATGTTTTCGGTCATGTATTATTCTATGTGCATGGCCGGAAGCGTTGTTTAAATAAGAGGCGACAATACATGAGACACATAGATGTCATAAAGTATGTAGGTAATAAAGATGAACAAGTGTTGAAGGCATGGGGGCATGCTACTGATCACACAGAACGGCAAGTTACATTTACAAAGGGGGAGATAAAATATATAGGTGTTAATATCCAACATACAACAGCCAGCTTCTTAAAAAGAGATTACCCAAGTTTGATTCGGGCTTACCAAGAAAAGTTAGAAGATGTTGAAATATTTGGGATATACTTTGAAAAACTATTACGTGATTTTTCATGTATAAAAAAAGCCGCGCTTATAAAAAAATGCACTCAAATTTTTGACGACATAGCGGCAGAGCGCAATAAAGAACGCGGCAAAAATGCAGCAAATGCGCGATGGGAAAAAGAAAAAAATGCTGCTAAGGTGCCTTAATGAGTTGGGCACGGTATATCCAGAGCAAAGATAAGAAAGTTATCGAGGTCAACAATATCGAGTATATGTTTCCTCAAATGAAATGGGTGGTATTAAATAATCCCGCACTCAAGCGCAGGATTCTCGATCACCCTGATGTTTTTGAAGTTGCAGAATTTGACATAGGAATAATCGAAGGTATACCAGGTATCAGGTGTCATGGGAAAATGGTATATACTGATAATCCTATTTCGATAGCTATATTACGCAGTTCACCTTATTTTTCTTTGAAGTACGCATCGGATAGACAACACATATTTAGAGTTAGCATATCAGATGATAGGTTCAGACTCATAAATATATTAAAAAAAAGTTCGGGGACTGTGGGTGTCTACCGTATGAAAGGTGGTTGGGGCGATGTTGTAATGGCATTTTCCGCAGCTAAAGCTCTAAAAAAACAATATCCACACCTAGGTGTCACGTACGCGTGCCCTAGTAATTTTAAAGAGTTAGTGGATGGTGATCCCGCTGTGAAGTGGCAGCATTTAAATGATTTTGTCAAATCAAAATATGATGTGTATCTAAATTTAACGTCACCGTGTATACACTATGAGATAGCTAAACAACCACGTGTGGATAAAAACCGCACTGAGATATTTTGTAAAGAATGTGCTGTAAATTACAAAAAATATTTTAAACTGTCACAAGTGGTAAATCCTACCACTTTGACATGGGCAAAAAAACAAAAGTTTTTGAGTAGTGAAAGTAAAAACCCAATTATAGGGTTTGTGCCCTCAAGTTGTGCACCAATTCGTAACTGGTGGGGGTTTGGTGAAGTTGCTAAGTATTGCAGAGAAAAATATGCGTCTACCAATTTAATATTTAATGCTGATCCTAATTACTCGTGGGATGGATGTGCAGAAGACATTAAAATTTTTGGCTACTCCATGGGGCAAGTAGTTGCTCTTTTGTCCTTATGCGACTTAGTTATTGGCGTGGACACTGGGCCAATGCACAGTGCCTCCGCACTGGCTGTACCTACAATATGGTTGTTTACGCATATAGACGGAAAAATTAGAACTAAAGATTACCCAAAAGCACATGTTATTCAAAATTTGGATTGTGTGAACGCACCATGTTGGTATGTTAAGCCGTGTGATGATGGTAAAACATCAAAATGTGGCTTAGCAATTAAGCCACTTGATATAATAAGTAAAATTCAGCAGGTAATGCAATGGCCACCTATGCCACAAACGCAGATTTAGTGTTAGATACCGGTGAAGAAATATCTGATTTTTTAAATTCCGAATTGTCAGATGTACAAATTACAAGCACGTTGGACAACGCGAGGAATCGTGCATATAAAGAAATAAACGGCATACATTTACTTGATAAGACATTAACACCCGCAAGCCTAGTTAGTATACCCGCATTAGCACAAATAGAAATTGACATCGTGCTCGCTAATATTTTAGCGGGCAGTTTTAGTGCAGGAACTAAACGAAAATTACCTAATAAATTCTACAGGGATCGTGCAGAAACCGCGCTAAAAAACTTGAAGTACCCTGCGACAGCCGACACGCCCGTAACGGGTGCTGGCAATGTTGGTGATGGCACTATTTCTATAATTACAGTTAACGATGACATCACGATTACTGAGCAATGGACACTGATAGCCTTAGATGCTAGTAATTTTAAAGTTAGGGGCACACATACCAAAAATTTGATAGCTTGTGAAGTAGACGTGGATTATCCTGATATAACAGAACATGGGCGTCTGCTGGAAGATTATGGTATGCAGTTAAAACCTGTCTTAGATTATGGCGACTTTCCAATATACTTCAAGATATCCGCAGGAGCCACGGCTTTTGCTGAATATGATAAATTTACGTTTAAAACATTTGCATCGTCAAAACCAAAGAAGCAAGCTACCGAACTAATTTTAGCATAATTGTTTAAACAATTAGCAGAGAATGTGTGTAATGAGCATAGAAGTTGTAAATCCAAGTGGCATACTCCGAGATATTACACAGCATGAGCGGTCTATACGTAAGCTACTGGGTAAGGTGCTAACTAAAGCGACATTACGGTTGAAACGCAAAGTGCGCAGTAACGTCTCGCTAACTGATCATACGCTTTTTGACATGGCTGTATTAGGGCACCCGTATGGCTTGGAAGGTGGCCCTGCCGAATCATGGGATAGTGCTAAAGGCAAAAAAAGCAGACAAAATTTACATTCTCCAAATTATCTAATCCACAAGCATTCAGATGCCTTTGTAAATGCGTTATATCATAGGGTCGTTATAGAAGAGCGCATGGGTTTTTTAGGCGGTGATATTATGTCGGGTATTGTAGGGTTTGACGAAGATAAATGTGAGTACGCAAGGTACGTTATTATGGGCACACGTAAGATGGTAAGCCGTGATGTGCTTACAGAAAGCCTAAATGAACTACGTGACAAGTTAGCAGCGGATATATTGAAGTAAGCATGCAAGATTTTATAGATATTGTAAAAACACATGTGCTTTCAGATGTTGAAGTGTCCTCCGTTATAAAAAATAGGTTTTACTATGGCCAGTTAGCTACCATAAAAGACGCAATATTCCCTTGTGCCAATTTCGATGTGACTAATGGATCACTCATAGAAAAAATTGCAGAGGCACAAACACTGCCGTTTAACTTGTGGGTGTGGTCGGGGAAATCACAAGAACAATGCTTTGATGTGTACAACAAAATATTTAATGTAATACACAATACATGCAAAATGAACAATATCGAAACAATATCCGTAGTGCTCCGCGAGACTGCACGTCCGCTTTTTAGATGGGACGCCACCGAAGAACTTTATTATTTAATGGGCAGATGGTCTGCCTACCTGCTAAAATATAGTTAGAGGCAATAACATGTCAGAAAAAACAGGCCCCTCAAAAGAGGCAGACAAACAAAATTTTCACAGTAGGGATTTTAGATGGAAATGCACTAACTGCGAAATGCTTCTTGGTTTCATATCACACGATTGCAAAACAGTGCGCATTAAATACCGGGATTTGTATGTAGCAGTAGAAGGAGGTGATGTAGCATGCACTTGCCGCAGATGCGGTAAAGTGAATGTGTTGAAACAAAACGCGCCAACTAAAGATTTTTTAGAAAAGCGTGAATACTAATTAGCATTATTAGAGAGGAGGTGAAGATACATGTCGTTTAACGTGCCTGGTTATGATACGAGTAGATTATCAATAGGCCCTGGAATCCTTTACATAGGGCCGGAAGGTTCAGAACCAACGATTGATGTAGGTGCTGTCCGTTCTGGTATGACTATCGTAACTACACGCGAGAAAGTCGATATTTACCAGGGTATTCCAAGATCATTAATTGAAACTTACACTGTCCAAGAGACGGGGACTATTTCTATAAATGGTTTGGAGTGGAATATCGACAGGCTTGCAGAAGCTTTGGGCGCAGGGTCTATATCCAGTGACGCTTCCAATAAAATTTTTGAGTTTGGTGGGGAGATAACGTTTAGTAAAGTCGCACTCAAGTTCGTGCATACAAAACCAAACAATAAAACACTAACTTTTAAATTGTGGCGTGGAAGAGGCTCAGGGGAATTTACTTTTACATTTGGTGATGATCCGCATGAGTTTCCTTATGTTTTTGATATGCTGCTGGCTGCAACAGATTGGGATAGCAACCCACTGGCTATTGGAAAACAGTTATATAAAATTGAAGAACAAATTTAAAAAATTAAAAAATGAGGAGCCAGATTCCTTGACTTCAATATACGAAATAGAATTTTTAAAAACGCGAAATGGTGAAGACATTCACCTGCCAAAAAATATATCTTGGAAAAAAGAGCTGGCGCTCAGTGGCTTAATGGTAGAGCTATACGAGCAACTTCCAATGATAAAAGATTGGTTAGTAGCAACTATAACGAATAGCGCAGCTAACCAAGCAA